>JGI20171J29575_12612824_pt1 | contig 65193 bp, 54 predicted proteins | sample TergutNc150P4_FD_29575 | JGI IMG/M metagenome (IMG submission 29575)
TTTCTTTCGGGTATCTCTTTCCTCTTTGCTTTTCCATAATGGCTCCAGTTTCTCAAACTTGGAGCCTCCGGTAAAGTCGGGGCGGTTCAATCAATGGTTTCTCAGCACTAGAACAATTGCGATCTGGCAAAGAGATATCCTGTGTTTTTAGTTTTGAAGACGATAAGTATCCAATAGTTGCCTATCTGGACGAGAGCTTTTTTCGCTGCAAGCAAGATAACTTTGTTGGTCAATCATATATGCTATGTAAAATAATCCGAAAGATCCCAAAGGGAGAAAGTATTAAGCTGGATGAAGTATTTGACGACATAAAAAAGCTACCACTTAATCGGGAACAGCGAAGGAAAATAACGAAAAGTACTGACAATCCTGAGGTCATGCGCGATGTCATAAAGGGTCCTGCACTTGTTGCACTGCCAATAGCTGTTTATCAATAAGTAATGATGAAGTTGTGATTATGGCAACGTAGTCAGTTTGTAGTGGAGGTAAAGTAGGTGATAGCAATGCGCTGATAGCATTTTGATAGCAAAAAATCAGCGAAAGAGAAATAATGGAGAGAAACAGTAGGTAAAACAGAGGAAACACCATCATATACTAAACAAAATAGCTTAGTATATGATTGAATCAGGTGAGTGGGAGTAATCAGGGGGGCATCTCCGGCCATTTCCTTTATAATAGCGAATAGATCGTAGGTACCGCACATCAATCAACGGCATGTGATATGTTGATTGCCAGAGTAAGGGAAGTATCCTAACAGACGGAAAGCATGGCAAGTTATATGGAAACAACGGGGGCGGCAGCGGAGATCCTGCAGACCCATCAACTGACCAAGAAATACGGCGACTTTGCCGCTTTGGACCGGGTATCTCTGACGCTTCGGCAAGGGGACATCTATGGCTTGGTAGGGCGCAACGGCGCCGGCAAGACCACCTTCTTCAAATGCGTGATGGGTTTGGCCAAGCCTACGGCTGGGACAATCGCCATCAACGGCAAGACCACGGGGCTTAATGTTGCCCGGCAACAGATGGGTTTTATGATCAACCCGTCTTTTTTCCCCTATTTGGGACCCAAGGAGAGCTTGGAGTATCTCTGTCGGGTAAAGGGGATAAGGGATAAGGGTGAGGTGGGGCGGCTGCTGAAAACTGTTGGCTTGGACGGCGTGAAGAAGCCCTTCAAGGCCTTCTCACTGGGCATGAGGCAACGCTTGGGCATTGCTGGCGCACTGCTGGGGTCGCCGACGGTGATAGTCCTAGACGAGCCGATTAACGGCCTCGACCCGCAGGGCATTATCGATATGCGAGAAGTGATCAAAGAGGCTCATTCTCAGACTGGCGCGACTTTCATTATCTCATCCCATATCTTAGCTGAGCTGGACTTGGTGGCCACCCAGTTCGGCTTTATCGAGCAAGGGGTGCTGATCAAAGAGATATCCCATACAGAATTACATGAGCATACCAGGAAGTCCTTGGTTATCGAAGTGGACGATGTGTTGCTGGCGCAGGCAGTGCTGAAGCCTCTGGGGGCCAGCGTGGCTGCAGTCAACGGCAACCGGATGACGCTGGCCAGCCATCTTGACCAATCGAACTATCTGGCCAGGGCCTTGTTGGATGGCGGCGTAGAGCTTTATGACCTGCACCGGCAGGAAACCACCTTGGAAGAATACTTCATGCGCTTGATAGGGGGTGGCAAACGGGATGCGGAAAATGATCCAAGGCGAGATATATCGCTTGCTTCATAAAAAAAGCATATACATTTATTTTGCTATCATGGCCGCCGCCTATCTTCTTTTTGTGTTCGTCCGTTCAGGTGGCTTTGGCGGGCAGTCGGTTATCGATGATGCGTCGAGCGTGTTTTACTTTCTGCCCGCGCTGGCCGGCGGCTTTTTGTTTGCGGCTATTTACACGGACGACCTGAACTCAAAGAACCTGATTACGCTGGTTGGCTATGGGTTGAGCAAAACAAAGATCGTGATCACCAAGATCATTCTGGCCGCGCTGCTAAACTTGGTCTTTTTCGCCATCTTGCCGCTTTTTCACTATGCTTTATACAGTCTGTTCGGCTGCCCGGTGGCGACTGGCCAAGTGGCTCAGCTCTATGCGATCGCCAGTAAATACTTGCTGATGACCCTAGCTTATTCAGTAATTTCCAGCATCGTAGCCTACGGTCTGCAGCGTTCCACTTTTGCCATTGTCACTTATATCCTATTTGCATTTGGCGTCGTCGGTACTTTGATAAATGTGCTTATAAATCTTCTCAACTTGAATATCCGTGATTATCTCTTGTCCGGCCTTACAGACAAGATAATGATCGGCTTGATCGGCGGTGACCCTTTGGTTTTGCCCATCATCGGCTACGCTGCCTACGTCGTTGTTGCGGCGGTACTCTCAACAGTAGCGTTCAGTAAGAAGGAAATGGAGTTTTAGAGATGACCAAGAAGCCCGGGTTCTGGATCGTTGTTGGTGTGGTCGTCGTCCTAGTCGTGGCGGCGGCAGTTTGGGGCAAGCAGTACTACGAGAACCGTTATGTGGGGCGAGACTATTACGCGATGGTGCCTCTGAGCTACGATATCACGCCACAAATGATGCATGATTCTGGCGGTGCAGAAGTCGGCCTAGGCAAGACCTTTGACTTGAAGGCCTATAATGAGCATGGGGAAGAAAAGGACATCAGCTTCATCGTCGTTGGTGACGATGTTGCAAGATATCCCCAACAAGGTGCGTTTTTGCTGGTAAATGCCAGTAACCAGATAGTGTTAAACTGGAGTTTGATAGACAAGGGCAGCATACCGGCAGCTGCGCTGGCAAAGATCGAGGCAAAGTAGCCAAAGTAACCGAGAGCCGGGCAATTATTAAATGATGAGGGGAACAAAGACGAACCCCCATAATCAAAAAGGGTGACAGTAGCTCACTCTCTTTTGGGGAAGCACAACGACTGGGTTCGTAGGAAGGTGAAGGACACGGGTGTCGGAGGCAATTAGGGTATTGGGGCTGCGCAAGTCCTTCAAGACACAGACGGTTCTCGATGACGTGTGCTTCACCGTTGCTGACGGCGAGGTATTTGCCCTGCTAGGCTCCAACGGAGCCGGAAAAACAACGCTGATAAAAATACTCACCACCTTGCTCCGTGCTGATGGCGGCAGCGCTGCGGTGTGCGGTTACGATGTCGCAAAACAAGGCCGGCGTGTTCGCGAGTCCATCAGCCTGACCGGGCAATCCACGGCAGTGGACGACATCCTCAGCGGCCGTGAGAACCTCATCATGATGGCCAAGCTGCGTCATCTTAGCGACCCGAAGTCCGAAGCCGAAAGGCAACTGGCACAGTTCGGGCTGACCGATGCCGCGAACAAGCCGCTCTCAGCCTACTCCGGCGGCATGCGGCGGCGCTTGGACTTGGCGATGAGCATGATTGGCAGCCCACAGGTCGTCTTCCTCGATGAGCCGACGACAGGGCTTGACCCGCAGGGGCGGCTTGCGGTTTGGGAAACCATCCGTGCCATGGGCAAATCCGGCGTGACGGTTTTTCTCACCACGCAATATCTTGAAGAGGCGGACAGCCTTGCCGATAGAATTGCCATTCTGCACAACGGTAGCATTGTTGCGCAAGGCTTGGCGGCAGAGCTGAAGCGCCTTGCGCCGCCGCCCAAACTGGTGTTCAGCTTTTTGGAGGAAGGTGACATGGCGCAGGCCAGCGGTGTTCTTGCGGCCTACGATGTAAAGAGCGAGGCGTTGACACTGACAGTCACCACAGATGGCAGTGTAGGCCAAACTACGGAGATTCTAAGTCAATTGGAGGGTGCAGGCATTGTAGCGACCTTCGCCCAAAAGCCGCCGACGCTCGAAGAGGCGTTCCTGACGATCATCAGGGAGGGGCAGCATGAGCCTCAAGTATGCGTTAAGTGACACATTGGTGATGACCGGTCGGGTGATGAGGCAGGTGGTCCGCAGCCTCGACACGGTGATCACCGTCTTGCTGATGCCGGTTGCCATGCTGTTGGCCATGAACTATGTGCTTGGCGGTGCGATGGACTTGGGCGGCATCAAAACGGCTGACTATATGCTGTCTGGAATTATAATGATCTGCGTCTTGTCGGGCGTGTCCTATACCGCCTACCGGCTTCATGTGGATGTGCAGAAAGGGATATTCGAGCGGTTTCATTCTCTGCCCGTCGCCAAGTCGAGCATCCTTGGCGGCCATGTTCTGACATCCGTCGCCAGCAATGCCGTATCCGTTGTTGCCATCGTCCTCGTCGGCCTGCTCATCGGCTTTCGTCCGGAAGCAGGGCTGTTTGGATGGCTCTTGGTGATTCTGGTGATTTTGTTGTTCATCGTGGCCATGACATGGATAAGCGTGTTTTTCGGGCTTGTTGCAAAATCGGTGGAGACGGTCGGCGTTTTCGCTTACCTTTTGCTGGGACTGACGTTTACGAGTTCAGCGTTTGCCCCGCCCGATACCATGCCAGCTGCGTTGGCAGCCTTTGCCAAGTATCAGCCGATGACACCGATTGCCGACAGCATGAGGCTTTTGCTGCTTGGCGGACCAGCGGGCAACAGCCTAGTGATCGCCTTGGCTTGGTGCTTCGTTATTGCCGCTGTGTTTTGGCTGCTGTCCGTCAAGGCCTACGGTCGTCGGCAACGGTAACCAGCGGCAAAGTCCGGAAAAGCTGCAGGGAATGCCCGCCTCCCTGAATGCTACCGTCGTGGCGAAGTCGATATATCTCAGCAAGCAGTCTTGACGTTATCGGGCGCAGATGGCCGCTTATGCTCGGCAAGCCATTTCTTTCGATATTCGTTCAAACTCAGATGATTTGCGCCTCCGGAATATTCCGGATCATCATTTTGAACCCCGTCATCCTGCCAGCTGCAAAGCGGGCAGATCTCAGAGATGCTGCCTTCTGGAAGCGTGGTGAACCCGCAGCATGCACATGTTTTATTTTTGTCCCATACTTCTCAACCTGATCCTCCCAATAATCCAAAGCTCCTTTCAGTTTACGGAGGTATCCACATAGTAGTTTATATGCTGGTATGTATGAATAATCTGCAAAATAGTTGTAAATAAATTGAGATGAATCTATTGCAATGATGACATTTGCATGGTAGCCTCGGAGTGGCTTGAACTCAATGGGGTTTGGGGGGGTGGCCGCAAGGGATCCAAGGGGGAACCGTGTGCAGTCGGCTATGGCTGCCTTGAGAAAGGAGAACTTGAGGGTGCATTGGCGGACAAAAACAGGGGATCAGAATCCGCTGCGGTGGGGGGGGGTTGGTAAGAGGGGCATCCTAGCCCGGGCGGCAGCGGCGTTGCTGGCTGTCGCGTTGGCGGTGGGCCTTCTGCCCGCCGTGCCGTTCTTTGCGGCAGGGGTAGTGCGCATCGTCACCCCCGACGGAGTGGGGGTCGGGCACCGTACGCTTGTGCCGGGCGGCAGCGCCGGCCCGTTCAACATCGTGCTCAATAATGTAGACGATAGCCAGTCCACTGTCAGGTGGGCTACTGTGACTGCCAAGGCCGCCGACGGCTCGAACAAGTCCGCCGCCTGCAAGGTGACGGTGACCCGGCCGGTCACCGGGGTCACGCTGGACAAGGCATCGTCGACGCTCACGGTCGGGTTTAGGCCGGGACATTAAGGAGGCATGATGAGACGCTTGATGAAGAAGGCACTGATATCATTGGCCATGGCACTGGCTGCGGCAGCGGCCATCGCCCCGTCCGCCGCCTACGCGGCCACGGCAGCGCCCGCTCCCGCACCCCCAGCCGCACTCTACGCCGGGCGTGTGGATTCCGACACCCTGAAGCTCACTTGGAAGGCTGCCGAGGGCATCGACGGCTACGTGGTCTTGCGCTACGATGCGGCCAAGAAGTCCTACAGGAAGGCCGCTGTGGTGGGCAAGAGGGCGACCAGCTGGACGGACAAGGCCACCCTGGCCAACAAGACCTACAGCTACAAGATGCGCTCCTACAAGGCGGCCGGCGGCAAGAGGACCTACAGCGCCCTGACCTACGCGGTGTCGTCCAAGACGCACAGCCCCGTCGCCAAGAAGACCAACGTCCAGAGGGTCACGGCGCCCAAGGCGCTGACTTTGGGCATTAGGCAGGCCGTGCCGCTGAGGGCCAAGATTCTCCACGGATCATCCTGAAGAGCCACAGTTCTGGAAGACCATATAGCGTTGTTCGAACCCATCAAGAATCCTGTAGTTCTTCTTCAGCCGAGTGCGCTCAAGGTTGTTTTTGATCAGTCCCAAGCAGATCGAGTGAAACGTGCCGACATACATTTCGTTGATGTTAGCGACGATGTCCCGTTCGGCCAGCTCGTTCGTTATTCTCGTGACCAGCTCTTTGGCAGCTTTTCCGTAAACGTAGCTACCAGAATCTCTTCAGACCTGACACCCTTCTCTTGGATGAGGCACACTGCGCGCTGAGCCAAGGTAAAGGTTTTCCCGGTGCCGGGGCCAGCAGTGATCAGCACTGGGCCATCCGTGGCCGTAATGGCCATTATCTGGTTGTCGTTGGCACCCTTGAAATCGAACACTTGCCCTCCTGCCTAAGCCGCTGGGTGCTAGCTCGTCCAGCTCATAACCCGGCATAGCAGCATCAATCAGCATCTCCCTAACGAATCTCCCTAACGAATCTCCCTAACGAATCTCCCCAACGAATCTCCCTAACGAATAAAGTTCGTCCAAGCCCGGTCTGTTAGCTGCGGGTGTGTTAGGCCGGCGGCGGATCCGGCTTGGATGGACTTGATCAGCCAAGCCATGTTGGCGCCTAGGTAATAGGCGGTCTGCATGCCTTCAAGGTCTTGTTTTACCTCTTCAGCCTGCGATCCGTGCACCATTGGCCAGTAAAACGAGCTGACCAGCGGCATTTGGGCATAAAGCGGATACTTCTGGATCTGCTCCAAGGCAGCAGTGGTGCCCGCCCGTCGGGCAGAGACCACGCAGGCCGCCGGTTTGGCGGCATAAAGCGAGCCGCCGGCAAAAAACATCCTGTCCAAGCAGCTCTTCAAGGCACCGTTGACCCCGGCAAAATATACCGGTGAGCCAATGACCAGGCCATCGGCTGCGACTAGCTGGTCGATTAGGGCGTTGATGCCGTCGTCGGCACCGAAAGCGCAGCGCCGGGTCTTACGGCAGCCACCGCAGCCGATGCAGGGCTTCAGGGCCTCCTTGCCGATCCAGACAATAGAGGTATCGATGCCGCCGTCTCCAAGGCCGCGTGCCACCTCTTGGAGGGCGGTGAAAGTGCAGCGTTTTTCGTGGGCGCTGCCGTTGAGCAGTAATACTGACATGTTTTTCTCCTTCTCTCTTTTTTTGCTAGACGCATTACAGATGTCTCTTGGTGATTATAGACCTAACAAGGCATGGAAATAAAGGTTATAATGTTCCTGCGTACAGATAGATTTCCTGCAGACAGGCAATTGATTATGGGGGAAGAGAGGCAAGCTCTGCTCAATGACTGCGTTCATTGAAAGGATCGCAATCCGGCTCTCTGAGAACCGGATGGCGCGGATTATCAACAAAGGCCTGATCAACCTGATCCCATTTATTCTGATCGGGGCGATCTGTTTGGCTACGTTGGAAATTCCCATCCCGGCCTACCAGCATTTCATAAGCACCGTGCTGGGCGGGAGTTTCTTGATGGTGCTGAACGATGCGACGTTCGAGGTCATTGCCTTGGCGGCGTTGCTCTCGGTGTCCCATGCCAGTGCCAGGGAGCACCGTTCGACCCGCAATAGCTCGGTTCATGTGGTTATCCCGATGTTCGTCAGCTTTGCCGCCTTCACGATTCTTTTTGCCAGTTGGGATCGGGTGGATAAGATATTCTATTTCACCGACCTCGGCGCTTCGGGCATGTTCCGCGCCTTTCTGGTAGGCCTGGTGGCCACCGAGCTTTTCTTCTACTTCGCCCGCTTTGGCGACTGGCTGCTTCCCGACCGTATCGGTTTTGACGCCTACTTGCAAATCCGCTCGGCCTTCCGTTCCATCATCCCCATCATCCTCACCCTTTTGGTCTGTACCGGGCTGCGTTTTGGCTTAGATCAGTTGGTCGTCCTGACTGGCATCGATAGCGAGTTCGGGAAGCTGATCAAGGCCAACTTGGTCAACGACTCGCTGCCCGCAGTCATCCAAACCGTGCTCTATTCGCAGGTTCTGGGCTTTTTTGGTGTTCACTATTTGTCGTCGTTTTCCTTCTTTCCCTTTGTCCGCGACATTGCCGCCTCCGGATCCACCCCCGTAATGTTTGCCAGCCAAGACTTTTACTTGCAGTTTGTGGCCATTGGCGGTGCCGGGGCAACGCTGGGGCTGATCGTCGCCCTCTTTGCTGTGGGTTCCCGGGGGAAGAACCGCAGTTTTGCCAGGGCGGCTATTTTCCCAGCTGTCTTCAATTTGAACGAACCGTTGCTCTACGGCTTCCCAATTGTCTTGAACCCCTTTATGTTCATACCGTTCTTGCTGGCACCGATGGTGGCGGCGATACTCGGTTTCATCTGCTTCAGCACCGGCATCGTGCCGCCGATCATCAATGATGTCAGTTGGACATGTCCGCCTCTGATCTCCGGTTACCTCTCGACCGGGTCGCTGGCCGGCACGGCCTTGCAATGCGTGAGCATCGCTGCCTCCATCGGCCTTTACATACCTTTCGTCACTGCTCAGAAGGGCTTTGAGCGCAAGCAGTACGAACAGAACTTCAACCTGCTGCAAAAAACCGCCGAATCGGCCATCAAAAGCGAGTATCTGACGATCATCGACCGTGACGACGCCGTGGGCGAGATCGCCCGGGATTTCTCCATCAAACTGCGGGAATATGCCCTAGACGGCCAGCTGCCTTTCACTATGGCCTATCAGCCGAAGGTGGACAAGCACAACAAGCTGGTCGGCTGCGAGGCGTTGTTGCGCTGGCATGGCACCGAGACCAAGAACATCTCGCCGCTGCTGCTGGTGGAGCTGATGGACGAGTCCGGCCTCTCCTCGGTGCTGGGGCGCTGGGTCACCGAGACTTGCATTCGGGAGTTCGCGGAACTGAAGGCCGGCGGTATCGAGGATTTGCGGATGTCACTGAACCTGAACCCCCGCCACTTGGCTGTTGATGACGGCTTCCTGAAATTCTTAAAGGAGCTGCGCGACCATTACCGCCTACAGCCCGGCGAGGTGGAGCTGGAGATCACCGAACACGCGATGGTGCGCCACAACATGGAGATGCGTAGGCTGTTTCGGAGCATGCGCGACCTAGGCTATAGCTTGGCCATCGACGACATGGGGGTAGGCTACAGCTCGCTCAGCTATATCAGCGACTTCGAGGTGCGCACGGTGAAGATCGATGCCTCGATGATCGACCGTGTCGAGGACGACTACCAGCAGCAAGAGATCGTCCGCTCCATCACCAACCTGGCCAAGCCGCTGGCCTTGACGGTGGTGGCGGAGGGCGTGGAGAAAGAGGGCCAGGTGGAGAGCTTGATCCAACTGGGCGTGGAGGTCTTCCAAGGCTATTACTTCAGCCGCCCGCTGACCAAGCAGGACTTCATCGAGTTCGCCAAGTCGCACTGACACTGTGCCCGGGCATGTCATAGTTATTGTGCTACAATACTGAAGTTTGTCCATCTGTCATCCCTGATTGGAAACCAGGGCAAAGGAGATAGAGCAATGAGAAAGAATATCCATCCTGAATATGTGGAGTGCCAAGTGCGTTGTTCCTGCGGCAACACCTTCACCACTCGGGCGACCAAGCCCAGCTTGCACGTCGAGTTGTGCAACGAATGCCATCCGTTCTATACTGGCCAACAGAAGTTCGTCGATACCGGCGGACGTGTCCAACGCTTCTCGGACAAGTACGGTTCGGCTTCGGCTGCTGTTGCCGAGCGTGAAGCTGCCCGGCGCGAGGCCAAGGCCAAGGCCGCCGCTGAAGCCGAAGCGGTTGCCCGCGCCGCCCGTGAGCAGAAGGCGGCTGAGAAGGCTGCCAAGGCTGCCCAGTATGCCGAGAAGGCCCCGACTGCCAAAGCGGCTGCCGATACTGCTGCTACTGCCGATGAGGCTGCTGATGCGGCGGCACCTGCGACCGATAGAGCTGAAGTTGAAGCTGAGGTTGCCGAGGCCAGCGAAGCCGCTGAGGCTTCGTCTGCCACCGAGGCCGAGACAGCACCTGCCGAAGATGCTGGCACTGATGCCGAGGTAGAACAGGCTTGAGTTGGCGGTTTCGTTAGGTGTACGGCATCTAGGCACGGTGTGCAGACGGTTACTGTCAGCAAACAGCGGGAGGGTCGGCCAATGAGGCCGGCTCTCCCTGCGTTATACTGCTTCAACGAGGCTCTTATTTAGGCCGTCAACCTGAGGCCGTAATCGGAAACTGATAGAAAGGCGACCATGGAAGTCCAACTGCTCTACCACACACCGAAACCAGAACGGGCGGTGGCCACCGCTGCCCGGCTTTGCTATGCGCCAGTGGGAGCAGCTGAGCTGATGGAGCAGATGAGCGAGGCAGACACAGCCAAGGTGCTGGCCACTATTATGAAAAGCGGTCATCATTCGGCTTTGGAGCACGCCAGCTACACGTTTGCGGTCGATGGGGTAAGCCGGGCGTTGACACACCAGTTGGTTCGCCATCGGCTGGCCAGCTATAACCAGCAAAGTCAGCGCTACGTGACCTACGAGGGTCACTTCGAGCCGGTGTGTCCGCCAGCAGTAGCCGCTGAATCTGAGACAGCGGCAATTTTCCAAGAGGCGATGGCTGCTGCTTGGGCGAGCTACGGGCGCTTGATTGAGGCTGGCGTTGCAGCTGAAGATGCCCGCTATGTGCTGCCTAACGCGACGGTCACCAAGATCGTGGTGACCATGAATATCCGTGAGTTGCTGCATTTCTTCACCGTCCGCCTCTGCCATCGGGCACAATGGGAAATTCAAGATTTAGCAGCGAGAATGCTTGATCTGGTTAGGCCGACCGCTGCTTACATATTCGTGGATGCTGGTGCGCCCTGTCGGCGCAGCTGCTGCCCAGAAGGGGCGATGAGCTGTGGCCAGCCCTTTGAGAGGATCGAGCGCCGATGAGCGAGCGTATTGATGGTGCTGCGGCATCAGCCGGTGAAGGGGTTTTAGGGAAACGCCAGTTGGCACCGTCCCGTGAGAGTGCGGCCCGCCGTGCCCACGACACAGAGGGGGTGCTCTGCCAAACGCACATCGGTGGCCAAGCCTTGCTGGAAGGCATCATGATGCGCGGGCGTTACAATTGGGCGGTGGCTGTGCGCGAGGCCAACGGCAGCATCTACACTGAGCAACACGACCTGATCAGCGGCCGGGACAAGAACTCATGGATGTACAAGCCAGTGGTGCGCGGCTGCACGGCTCTGGTGGAGTCCATGGCGCTGAGCTATCGGGCGCTGACCATTGCCTCCGAGCATGCCTTTGCCGGCATTGACGAAAGTGATTCCGAGGCAGGGGAGGAGGTCGTGGCTGCGGTGCCTGACGACAGTGCGACACCTGCGGATGGTGCCGCTCCGACCGACAACGCGGCATCAGCCGACAATGTAGCGGCATCCGGCAACGCCGCTCCGGCCGGCAGTGCCGCTCCGGCCGACAACGCCGCTCCGGCCGGCAGCGTGGCAGCGGCCGGCAGCGTGGCCTTGGACAGCGGCTCCCAGGCCACAGCCGTACCGCCATCTGCCGACAGTGTTCCAAGCAGCCCCCCGGCCAGTGGCACCCCGGCCGACGCTGTCGCCGACCCCGACAAAAGCGGCTCCGAGATCCCCAAGCCACTGATGACTGCGAGCATGATCATTGGTCTGCTGCTGGGTATCGGCATCTTTATCGCCTTGCCGGCCCTGATCACCAACCTGATCGTCGGCGACTACGGCGACAAGACCCTGCTTTGGAACATCGTTGACGGCGTGCTGCGCATTGTCATCTTCATCGTCTATATTTGGCTGATCGGTCGAATGCCGGATATCCAGAGGATGTTCGGCTATCACGGTGCTGAGCACAAAACCATCCATTGCTATGAGCATGGCCTAGAGCTGACCCCGGCTAATGCCCAGACCTTCCCGACCCTGCACGTTCGTTGTGGGACGGCCTTCATGCTGATGACGATGATCATCGCCATCTTGGTGTTCACCATTGTGCCGGTGGCACCGTTGATAGATCTAATGGGTGTCACCAACCCGGTGTTGCGTCTGCTTTTGGTTATTCTGGTGCGCATTATCTTACTGCCCTTGGTTGCCGGCTTTTCCTATGAGGTTACCGTGAAATGGGCGGGCAGCCGTCCGGAGAACCCAATTGTCCGGGTTGTCCTCTGGCCGGGCATGCAGATGCAGCGGCTGACCACTAGGCAGCCTGACGAGGGGCAGCTGCAATGTGCGATTGCCGCCATGCAGCTGGTGTTGGAGCGGGAGGATGCTGAGTCCAAGCCTGCCCAGACGAGCGGTGGCGACCCTGCTCACAATCTGGCATAGCAGCATTAGTCGGCGCCCCTCTTGCCGCATTAATTCGGCGCTTCTCCAAAAGCGCTATACTGAAAGCGTAGGAAAATCGACACGAAAGGTATTGCTCGATGTCCGGACATTCCAAGTGGGCAACCACCAAGCACCGTAAAGCTGCGCAAGATGCCAAGCGCTCAGCGCTTTTCTCCAAGCTCTCTCGCAATATCACAGTTGCCGCCAAAGAGGGCGGTGACCCCAACCCTGAGAACAACGCCACCCTAGCGGCGGCGGTGGCTAAGGCCAAAAGCTATTCTTTGCCGAAGGATAAGATCGACACGGCCATCAAGAAGGCCTTCAGCAGCGGCTCAGACGCTGCGCACTTCGAGACGGTGGTCTACGAAGGCTACGGCCCGGCCGGGGTGGCGGTTCTCGTGGAGGCGCTGACCGACAACCGTAACCGCACCGCTGCCGATGTCCGTTCGGCTTTCTCCCACTCTGGCGGTAATTTGGGCACCACTGGCTCTGTGGCCTTCCAGTTCGAGCGGATGGGGCAGTTGACGCTGGACAAGGCGCAGATGGCTGATGAAGACGAGTTCATGTTGGCTGTGGCCGAAGCCGGTGGCGAGGATTACGAAGATGCCGACGAAGAGTGGGTGGTGACTACTGCTCCCACTGATCTTGCGCAGGTTAAACAGGGTTTGGAAGCCCAGGGTCTAGAAGTTAGGGGCTACGAGCTGATCATGCAGGCCACTACGCCGACTAAAGTCGATGTGGCGGATGCCAAGAAAGTGATGCGCCTTGTTGATCGGCTAGAGGAGCTGGAGGACTTGCAAAACGTCTACCACACCATGGAGATCACCGACGAGATTGCTCAGGCTTTAGAGGAATAGGTAGGCAGGTAGTGTGGCATGACTAATCGCTGCTTCTCGAGGCAAGGATGATCCATGCGGATGCAATGGGCGCGGATTATCGAGGTCGGCAGAGTGATCGGCAGCGTCCAAGAGCTGTCCTGTGAGACTGTCGAGGCCGAGGGTACGGGTCGGGTTTTGAAGGCCCTGCACTACTTGGATTTCGGGTTGCCGGTCGCCAGCGGCCAGATGGTGATGCTCAATGTCACCGCGATCGATTTGGGCTTGGGCACTGGCGGTGTGGCTTTTGTGGTTCCCGCTCAGAGCTTTGCAGACTATCGAGGTGATGGCGGGCATATCGTTAAGTTACGCTATACGCCGCTGCAACGCGAATTGCTGAGCGTTGAGGAACAAGCCTCCCCATACCATGACCTATTAAGCGATGCCAGCTCCCTTGACGGCTTGCCAGTGGTTTGCTGCTTGCTGCACTCACAAATGCCGCTGGTGGCAGCAGCGATCAAGTATTTGGACGCAACTGCCCGGGTAGTTTACTGTATGACCGACCAAGGGGCGTTGATGATGTCCTTCTCCGATGTCGTGCGGGCGTGCAAGGGCTCCGGCCTGATCGATGCCACCATTAGCTGCGGCCAGGCGATGGGTGGCGACATGGAGGCCGTGAACCTTTATTCGGGGTTGCTGGCGGCACGTCTGGTGCTTCAGGCCGACTACGCAATAGTGGCTATTGGCCCGGGCGTAGTGGGAACTGCCACTGCCTTTGGCCATGGCGGCCTTGCCCAAGCCGATGCCTTGAACGCCGCGTACGCCCTCGGCGGCTGTCCGGTGGCCTGTCTGCGTATCTCTGAGGCTGATCCTCGGCCACGGCATCGGGGCCTGAGCCATCATAGTACCAGTGCGCTGGGGCGTGCTTGCTTGGCACCATGCTATGTTGCGCTGCCTACCGACCTTGAGCCGGAGGTGTTAGACGAGTTACGGGAAGGGATACATAGCAGTGGCATCGGCCTACGCCATCAGGTAGTCAGGGATCAAAGCCACCTCTCCGAGATTGACCTGCGCGGCATCAAGCCGTCTAGCATGGGGCGCGGCTTGGCCGACGATCCGGCATTCTTCAAGGCTGCCAGTTGTGCCGGGATAGTGGCAGCTGGGCTGAAGGCCCGCGAGCGCGGCCAAGCATCGATGGTCGAGACAGGCGATCAGTCTGGGAGCAGCAATAAGCCGAAAAACTGGCTTGACGAGTAAGGAGCCGCTCATCTCAGCGCTTCTCCATTTGAAGGTATCCGATGGACTGCCTACGAGCCTTGTCTGAGTATCTAGCTTGGCTTTCTGTGGAGAAAGGCGCAGCCGAGAAGACTCAGGAAGCTTATCGGCGCGATCTGCGAAGCTACTTGCTTTGGTTGCAGCAGGTCTTTGCGCTTGGCGACCTTGAGGCTATCGATGCAGAGTTGCTCTCCGCTTACCTGCAGGATTTGGCAGCCTTGGGTTATGCACCGGCCTCACAGGAACGGGCGGCAGCCGCCCTGCGCAGCTTCCACCGCTTCTGTGTGCGTGAGGGATTGGCCATCCATGACCCCTCTGCCCATGTCCGTCTGCCGAAAAAACCCCGGATCCTGCCCCAGACCTTGAGCATCGGGCAAGTGAACAACCTGCTTGATCAAAGCTTTCCGAACACTCCCAGCGGCATCAGAGACAAAGCCATCTTAGAGTTGCTTTATGGCTCGGGTCTACGGGTCAGCGAGCTTTGCGGCCAAGACCGCTCCCAGTTGTTCTTGGATGAGGGGCAGTTGCGGGTGCTGGGCAAGGGTAGCAAGGAACGCCTTGTACCCTGTGGTGGTACGGCGGCGGCCGCACTCCAGCAGTACCTGCAGCAAGCGCGCAGCCAGCTGCATTGCGCCCGTCAAAGCCAGCCCGAAGAAGGAGCGGCGGTGTTTTTGAGCCAACGCGGTCGCCGCCTCAGCCGACAAGCGGTCTTCGACATCGTTCGTCAGTATGGGGAACAGGCCGGGATATCTGGCTTGCACCCACATACGTTGCGCCATTCCTTCGCCACCCATCTCTTAGAGGGTGGTGCCGACCTGTTGAGCATCCAGCAGTTGCTCGGCCACGCCTCAGTGGCCACCACCCAAATCTACATCCACGTAGATATGGGCCACATCCGGGCGGAATACCTAGCCGCCCATCCTCGCGCCGACCGCGTGGCGAACGCCGAGAGCCATAGGAAGGGGGGGCATTGACGGTCGAACACTATCACACTCCAGTTATGGTGGCAGAAGTCAAGAGGCTGTTGGCCTTGGCTCCCGGGGAGGTGTTCTGTGACGCTACGCTGGGTGCTGCCGGGCATAGCTTGGCATTGGCATCGGCCTTAGCACCCGATGGGCTGTTGGTTGGCATTGACCAAGATGCCGAGGCACGTACCACCGCTGCCGAGCGACTGCAAGCCGCGTTCCCTGATCTTACCTATCGCATCCTAGATGGCAATTTCGCCCAGCTGGATGACTTGCTGCTAAGCGTGGATATTCCCAAGGTGGACAAGTTCCTCTTCGACTTGGGAGTCTCATCACACCAGTTGGACGCAGCGGCGCGAGGCTTTTCCTATGCTCGGGAAGCGCCGCTGGATATGAGGATGGATCCCAATAACCAAAGCCTCACCGCCGCCGAGATCGTCAACAGCTCAAGCCAAGCTGAGCTGATCCGGATTCTCCAAGACTTCGGTGAGGAGCGTTTTGCGGTGCGCATTGCCAAACGTATTCTCCAGCAGCGTCAATGGCAGACATACGTCAACACCACGCAGTTGGCAGAAACAGTTCGCGAGGCCATTCCAGCTGCGGCCAGACGTAGCGGTGGGCATCCTGCCAAACGCAGCTTTCAGGCTCTGCGCATCGCCGTGAACGGCGAGCTAGATGCCCTGCGCCAAGGGTTAGAGGCTGCCCTGCGCTGGCTTCCGCCCGGTGGCCGCTTGGCAGTGATCAGCTACCATTCCTTGGAGGACCGCATCGTCAAGCAGTGCTTTGCCACCGCTTGTGGCGACGACGATGTGCCGCCCGAGCTGGCAGTGGCCAGTCCCAACCAAGCTCGGCAGCCGGCCTTTGAGCTGTTGTGCAAAAAGGCAGTGCTGCCCGGTGGCGAGGAGCTGGCACTGAACTCGCGTTCAGCGTCGGCCAAGCTGCGGGCGATTGTCAAACGCCGTGAGGCTGTGGAGCTGTAAGATTGCCGTTTACCGTCCACTTGCTCCCCCTCGGCGGCGGCCTGAACAAACTGCCTTGATAGGGCAATCTGCGAGGTAGCCGCCTGCTGTGCTCTCTTGCGGCCAGCACAGCTTGCTGTTTAACTGCCTATGTAGTTGCATTTGATGGCAGAGCCGCAACATCTGGTATTAACTTGGGATTAGGAATTTGTAAAGCTTTGACTTCCAAGGTTGGCATACGCTATAACCCTATGGGTCAAAAATGGTAAGCCACACCAAAATTCTTAAAATTAAAAAATTTCTGCTTCCATTTTAGGGAACTTTAGGGTAATCTTGTAATCCCACGGAAAGCCCTACTGAACGGAGGTGAAAATGTCGGACAAGGAGCGCTTGGTCGAAGAAGCGCCAGGCGAAGTTGACGCAAACTCAATAGACAGCCCTAACGTTGCTGCGACTGACGGCTTGTTCGACGAAGAGCACTACTTGGATGGCAACTTTGTAAAGAAGATCGACGGACAAGGCCGCGTTTTGATGCCACCAGAGTTTCGGAAATTCTTTGAGGGCAAACCACTCGAGATGGTGCGCTGCTCTTATGACAATTGCCGGTTCTTGAAGTTGATGACCAAACAGAGCTATTTGGCGTGGGAGGAAAGCTTCTTTCAAGAGGTTGGCGGCTTCAAGCAGTCCGACCCGGCAATGTTTGCCAAGAAGGCGCAGTTGCGCTTGATGAAGGAGCCAGTTGCGGTGGACGGTTTTAACCGTTTGCGGATTCCGACGGCACTCCGGGATTATCTGGCGTTGAAAGACGATGTGACCTTTATCGGTCTCGGCGACTGTGTGATGGTCATGACCCCCAACAGTGCCGATGCACTGCTCAATGGTCCTGAGATCCGAATTGAGGCCTCCGCTGCCTGAAGCTGGGCAGTGCGGGTTTAAGGAGGCGGCAGGTTTTTGACGGCGTGAATCGGCAAGGCCGAGACCGGCAAGTCATGGGGAGGCTATTGCAATAGGTTCTGGGGAGGTTTTGACATCTGTATTCTCAGGCACGAGGCCCGCTTCGGGGCTTCGATGCAAAAAACGGGGAGTCTGGGGAATCGCATCCCAAACACTGTTGAGGCAAAATACCACAAAAACAGCAAGCCTCACCCAGACTCTTCAAAAAAATGACTGAGAATCAGCAATGTTCAAGCCGAGGCGGCAGCCAAGGCGGGTGTTGGTGAAGAAATGGCGGTCAGCTGCTGGGGTATGAGTCCAAGGCGAGCAGGGGCAATCAAGGAAGTTAAGGTGTGGAAATGGCAGAATCAGTACGTCAACTAGGTGATTATTCACAATATCGCCAAGGGGCCGCCCGCCAAGGCGCCGCCCGCCAATGGCCAGCGCCTTCATATACGCCCGAGCCACAATGGCAAACGCCCCCGAACATCAAGGAGATACCGGGCGGCAAACTGCGGTCGGCGAGTGAGTCCCAGAGGGTTCCTTTGGCGATCAAGGCTGCCCTTGTTATGGCCTTCATGATTTTGTTAGCTGCCATGATTACGACGGTCGGCATGTGGGACCTCAGCTCCAAAGCCCGGTACAGTCAAAAAGCGGCCAGTGCTCGGATCTCGGCGCTGAATTCAAGTGGCAGCATTTTGGAGGCTGAATATTCAAAATTAACCAACCCCCAAAACATCCAGCAGCAGGCAGCTGAAAAACTCGGCATGTCAGAAGACACCGACCCGGAGTACTTGCAGGCCGAGGTTAGCCGATGAATAAGAAAAATACCAAAGCTCTCAGGCTCGACCGCTATCAGATCATCTTCGGGGTGACGATAGTGGTGGCTTTCTTGCTTCTGATCCGCTTGGTTCAAATACAGATATTTGCTGCTGACAGCCTAGCGCAAGATGCCCAGAATCAGCGCACGGCCATAGCGAGTTCTAAAGCCAAACGCGGCACCATCTATGACCGTAACGGAGTTGCCCTGGCCACCTCGGTAGATAAAGTCTCAATCTATGTCAACAAAAATCAGATGAAAAACCAGCGGGAAACGGCGACTGCTATAGCTCAGGTCTTAGGTGGCAAGGTCGTTGACTGGGAACAGAAGATCAGCAACAGCGGGGTCAACAGCGACGGTCAAGGGGTTGTCAATGTCTGTTTGTTGCGTTTCGGCAGTGCCGATTTAGAGAAGAAGTTCGATAATTATCGGCAGCAGTTAAAAAAGCAGTCACAGGATGCCTCAAACTCAGTCAACAACCTCTCTACTAGCCTCTATAACACCTTCGCCATTAGCAGTGACGGTCATGACTATGTGGTGCAGCGTGCTGAGGCTTTGGACTGCATCAATTTCGATCACGAGTACCAGCGGGAGTATCCTTATAAATCGATCGGCGCACAGGTTATCGGTCGTGTGGACCCCGAAAGCGGACACGGATTGAGCGGCTTGGAGAAAGAGTACGACAGTATCCTCAGCGGTCAAGACGGGGTGGTGTACGAGGAGGTCAGTGGCGACGGTGTGCCACTTCCTAACGGTGAGCAGAATGTCAAACAGGTTGGCCGGGACGGGGACAGTATCACTGTATCTCTGGACATCGAGGTGCAACAGAGTGTGGAGAGTCTCTTGGCCAAGTATGGCAAACTCGGAAAAGCCAAAGCTGGCAATGTGGTGTTGATAGATGGCGGCAGCGGCGAAATATACGCCGCCGCTTCCCTGCCCTTGCTGGACCGGGACAACATCACTGCAGAAGACGTCCAAGCTGGTGCCATCAACCTGCAAGGTATTACGCGTGGCTATGAGCCGGGGTCAACAATGAAGTCTGTGGCCACTGCTGCCCTTTTAGAAAACGGGGCCGTGAAGCTGAGCAAGCGGATACTCGTTCCGGACAACCGGTTTATCGACGGCTATCCGGTCGGGGACTGGTATGACCATCCTGCCCAGATGATGGATCTGCGGGCGATACTTGAGCACTCATCCAATGTTGGCATCTCCATGCTCTGCGAAAGCCTGAGCAAAGAGCAGCTGTACGACTATTACTGTAAAGCTGGTTTCTATAGTCCTACAGGTGTAGACTATGTAGGTGATGGTCTGAAAGAGCCTGATGTTTATGATTATGTGCCGCTGGAACAGTGGTCGGCTGTCAGGCTCGCCAATGTCACCTTTGGTCAAGGGTTGTATGTTACCAGTTTGCAAATGGCCAGTTTCTACGGGGCGATTGCTAACGATGGGGTTCGCTGTCAACCGCATTTCCTGATCAGCAGCACCTCTGCCAACGCACCGGTTCTTACCAGCTCCAAACGCATCATGTCTTCGGCCACTGCCAGCACTATGACTGACTTGCTGAAAAGTGTAGTAACGGATGGCACGGGTAAACCAGCCGCTGTGCACGGCTACAGTGTAGCCGGCAAAACTGGCACTGCTGAGGTCGCCAACCCCAACGGCGGCGGTTACAGTGGCAACATAATAGGTTCGATGGTCGGCTATTTTGCCAACTCGGACTGCAAGCTGGTTTGCATGACATCTATGGATGACCCAGAGATAGTCGGGGTCGCTGTGGCCCCCAAGCCGCTGTTTGCTGCAATCATGGGCTATGTGGCCAACCGCTATATGGTGGCACCTGACCCCGCAGCAGCTAAGTCCGGGGGCAAGGTTGCCAACGGCGGCGCTACGGGTGGCGCCGCCAGTTCCAGCGCTACGACGGTTGGCGGCAGCGCTAGCAGCCAAGCTGCTAGCAGTACCGCTGCTGGCAGCACCACTGCCGCCAATGCCACAGCCAGCAGCACCCCGGCAACAGACAGTGCCGAGTAGTAGGGATCACCGATGGCTGCTCTTGTCCAGTATCCGACCTTCCTGCTCTTTTTAGCAATCTTCGTAGCAATGGCCTTAGCCATGGTGCTGCTGCCGATTTGGATCCGCATTCTTCGTTTTAAACAGATTGGACAGCAGGTTCGTGCTGATGGGCCACAAAGACATCTAGTTAAACAGGGGACACCTACCATGGGCGGCGTGGTTATCCTCTTGGCCATGTTGCTGACGGTGCTGGTCTTGGCACAGCCTACCAACCAAGTGGATCTAGTACGCTTGTTGCTGATCAGCGGTGCCACGCTGATAGCCGGTGTTATCGGCTTGATAGACGACCTTTCGAAGGTCTTCAAAGAGCGCTCCTTAGGGCTGCGTCCGAATGCCAAGATGCTGACAATGACAGTCGTTTCCGTTACGTTTTGTTTGACAGCGGTAAATTTGGGAGATATCGCCCCTACCGTAAGTATTCCCCTTGGGCCGACTTTCGACTTAGGTGTTTTGACCAGCTCCATTCCCTTGGCTGGTGGAGTTTTGAAAATACCCTGGCTTTACTTGGTGTTCGTCTTTTTGCTGATGGCTGGGTTGACCAATGCCGTGAACTTGACGGATGGTTTAGACGGCTTGGCCGGCGGTACAGTGATGATCGTGATGGTGGCGATAGCGGCCATAGCTTTTCGAGCTGACCTTATAAATGTTGCTATATTCGCTGCTGCGGCTACTGGTGCCTGCGTTGGTTTCTTATGGTTTAACAGCTACCCTGCCGGCATCTTCATGGGCGACACAGGCTCTTTCGCGTTGGGAGCGGCCTTCGCGGCCATTGCCGTGATTACCAAGACCGAGGTCATCTCGTTGGTGGTGGGCGGTATCTTCATCATCGAGGCGTTGTCTGTGATTATCCAAGTGGCGTATTTCAAATTGACGCGCAAGCGGGTTTTCCTGATGGCACCACTGCATCATCACTTTGAGCAAAAAGGCTGGAGCGAAGTGAAAGTAGTGATCCGGTTTTGGATTATCACGGCTCTTTTTGCCAGCATCGGCTTTGCAATGTATTTTGGGCAGAGTTTGTAGGGAAGGTGCATTACGGAAAGGAGAAGTGTGCTATGAAGCAGACGGTTTTGGGCGAGGCATGTTCCAGTGCCCGGTGGCAGGGCTTTGTAGCCCGGATACTGGGACACTACAAGCCGGCGCAAATGCTCATCGTAGTGGTCGCGGTGTTGGTTGCCTTTGGTCTGGTAATGGGCTTCTCTGCTTCCTTCGTACAAAACAGTGACGGTACCAAGTTCTTGGTCAGCCAGGCAATCTACATGGCTGCCGGTTTGTTGGCTATGTTCCTGATAATCCTTGTCGGCGGCTGGGTTTTTCGTAACCACCGCCTAGCTTGGCTGGTCGTTGTCGCCGGGCTATGGCTTGGCAGCCTTGTCTTGATGGTCTTAGTGCAAACATCGCTGGGGGTTGAGGTAAACGGAGCCCAGCGGTGGCTCGATTTGCCCGGTCTGCCCCTTTTCCAACCTTCGGAATTTGCCAAGATAGCCGTGATCCTGTTCTCGGCGGCTCTGATGGAACGCATCCGCGACAACGATGAGTGTTGGGCGATCTGGGCGCTGTTCATCAGTAACGCGGCAATACTGTTGTTGGCTATTATGCAAAACGATATGGGATCGACCCTTTTGATATACATCGGTTTGCTGGCGGTGCTCTGGTTCGGGGATCTGCAGATTTTTGCCACTGGCTGGCGTTTCTTTGCTTCTATTAGTTGCTATGTTCTGTTGGCGGTGCTAGCCTGTTTGGCATCACTTTTGCTGCCAGGTTTTCGGCAAGCCCGCTGGGCGGCATTCTGGGCACCGATGAGCCAAGTGTCGGATCTTCCCTACCAGATCAAAAACGGTTTTTATGCCCTTGGCGACGGCGGCTTGACAGGCTTGGGGCTAGGACTTTCCAAACAAAAGTATTTTTATCTGCCATTTGCCTCTAGCGATTCGATTTTCCCCGTTGTTGGCGAGGAGCTAGGATTGATTGGTGCTGTTGCCGTAATACTGTTGTTTCTCCTGTTGGCCTTCTATGGCTTACGGGTCGCCAAGCAGGCCGGCAGCACTGGTGGCCAGATGTTGGCTGGTGCGGCCACAACTTTGATAGTCATGCAAGCTTTGATCAACATTGCCTCAGTGACCGGCGCAGGCCCGATGACCGGCAAGACACTGCCTTTCTTCAGTACTGGCGGTTCGTCGATGATCGTCACTTTGATCTTAGTCGGATGCATGCTCCTAGTTGCCTTCTTTGACCCGGAAGAGCAAAGGCATATTGCCCGTCGGGATGCCTTGCGCTTGGTGCCGGGCGGCTCTGGGGGCGGCGTGTCGCCATCGCTGGCAGCAAGGCCGCGTGCCGGCAAGGCAGTGCCGACGTCAGCCCTGGCGAATGCCCCGCGACCCGCAGCCCCTCGTTTGCGGGTGGTCAGGGGAAGCAGGCAAGTTGTTGGTGCTGGAGTTTCGATAGTATCATCCAGAGAGATGCCAGCCATGAAGAAGAAGGGAAAACCGACTGCTGCTACTGCGGCCTCGACGACCGCACACTCCCGTAACGCATCTGAAAAGGGTTTCTGGCCGCTGCCGGGCCGGAAAAGCTTTCCGGTTGCTGAGGATCGCACGGCCAGTGCCGCTGCCAACCGCCGTCTCGCCCGCGCCGTCGCGGAATCCGGGCCACGCCCCCCTCGCCCTGCTGCCAGTCACATTGCTAGCCGCCCTGGCGGCTCTAGGTGCCAGGTGAATGGCCGATCTGTCTCTGCTCGCTCCCACGGCACATCGAACAGGCACCAGCCTGTATCCTATGCCGCTACGTCGCGCACCCATGCCTCCACAGGCCGGCTTCAGCCTGCCAGTGTCTGCCGTCCGTTGTCTGCCGGCTCTTGGCGCACTGGCTCCGGGGCATCGCCTCGCTTGCGGGCCGCCACTTCCAGCTACATGCGCTCTGGTCAGTCAGCATCTAACGGGCAACGGCTGCGGGACTATTAGGGCAATCGATGGATCTGAGCTTGGCGGATGTCGTTACGGCCAGTGGTGGCACCACGGTGCTCGCCGCCCCGGACGGCTGCCGTCGGATTCGTAACCTCAGTTGGGATTCGCGGCGGTTGGATGCCCAGACGGCCTTCCTTGCCCTGCCTGGAGAGCATTTTGACGGCAATGATTTTTTGAGTGAGGCGGCGGAGCTGTCACCGCTGCTGCTGGCCAGCCGCCCGACCACAGTTGCCGAGCGTCAGCGGGCCTCGGAGTTGGGTGCCGCTCTGGTGGAGCTGCAAGACCCCGAGTGGGCATTGGGGCAGATTGCCCGCTGCTGGCGCGGCAAGCTGGCAGCCAAGGTCATTGGCATTACCGGCTCCAGCGGCAAGACATCGACCAAGGAACTGTTGCGGGTGGTTTTGGCCACGGCCTATCGGGTTTCAGCCAGTCCCGGCAACTTCAACAACCTGCTGGGGCTGCCAGCGGCGCTGTTGGCTACGGATGCAGACGCTGAGGTGCTGGTATTGGAGATGGGCATGCAGCACTTTGGCGAGATCGCCCGTTATGCTGAGATTGCCGGACCACAAGTGGCTGTGCTGACGAATATTGGCTCAGCGCATCTGGAGATGCTCGGCAGCCGGGAGGCGATCGCTAGGGCGAAGGCTGAACTGCCGGGTGCTTTGCCAGACGGCGAAGGGCTAGTGGTGGTGAATGGCGACGACCCTTACACCCCTTATGTGTTGGCTGTCAGCGGTGCTGAGGCGCGGCAGTTGACGGTGCTGCGCTACGGGTTGGCTGAGGCTAACCAGGTTCGGGCGACTAATATTGTCTATGACGGAGATGGTCGGCCATGCTTCGATATTTGCTTCCCGGACACACTGGTCAAACAGCTGCAGTTGCAGCTGCAAGGCGAGCACAGTGTGCTGAATGCTTTGGCCGCCGCCGCCGTAGCCTGGAAACTGGGGGTGCCAGTGGACGTATTGCGGTCTGCCTTGGAGCAAAGTCGGCCGCCGACGCAGCGTCAAGAAGTGATCGAGCTGTCATCGGGTACGCTGATAATCAACGATTGCTATAACGCCAACCCAGAATCGATGCGCGCCGCCTTGACGACCCTGCAGCGCACCCGTCCGGAAAGCCCGCATATTGCGGTACTTGGCGACATGGGGGAACTGGGGCCTAGCGAACAGCAGCTGCACACTGATCTGGGTGCCGAGGCGGCGGATTTGGGGCTGGCGCTGCTGGTTTGTGTGGGCCAGAAGGCTGCGTGGATCGCTGCAGGGGCTCGCCAAGGCGGCATGCCCCCAAGCTCGGTGTTGTACTTTTCCGACTGGCAGGAAGCTGTTGATCGCTTGCTATCGATACTTGCCAGCAGAGCGGTTATACTGGTAAAGGCTTCGCGCTCAATGGCTTTGGAGCGTATTACCCAGGCACTTATCGATAGCTATTAAGCACCCTCAGAGGGAGAACACGGTAACATGGCACAGACGGGGAACGCAGATTTTGTCCCTCTGATTTTTGCTTCAGATATCAATGTTTACAGTGTCGCCCGGGCTTTTCACGAACAGTACGGTATTGTCAGTGCTGCCATTGGCAAAGTCGTCTCGGGTCCCGTGCGCTATAGCTCTATCGTCGACTACCGGCCTCACCCCCAAGCCGATTCAGCGGCTGTATTGCCCAGGCTGGTTCGGGATTTCGCTGCCGCCCACTCCGAGCAGCGGGTTATTGTCTTAGGCTGTGGCGACAACTACGTGCGTCAGATCAGCATTGCCAAGCCAGACTTTCCGGAGAATGTTGTTGCCCCCTACTTGGACATCGATGAGCTTGACCGCTTGGCCAACAAAGAGCATTTCTACCGACTCTGTGAGCAGGCTGGGGTGGTCTACCCGCGAAGCTTTATCTGCTCTGGGCCTCTGGACGATCATTTACAACTAGAGTTTGACGCTCCGTATGTAGTTAAGCCAGCCAACAGTGTTTCTTGGTGGCAACACCCCTTCAAAGGTCAACGCAAAGTGCATCTGGTGCAGATGCCCGATGACTTGAAAGCCTTGCTCTCGGCAATTTACGCTGCCGGTTATCCGGACACCATGATCATCCAGGAGTATATTGGCGGCGGTGATGCTGCCCTGCGGGTGCTGACCCAGTACTTTGACCAAAATGGGGTGTTAAGGCTGTCTTGTGCCGGGCAGGTGCTGTTAGAAGAGCACACAGCTCATGGCATCGGCAACAGTACAGTGATCTTGAGCGAGCCTCATCCGGCGCTTGCCCAGCAGTTAGCAGCGCTGCTCCAGAATGTCGGCTATCGTGGCTTTGCCGCTTTTGATGTCAAGTTCGACCACCGCGACCAGTGCTTCAAGGTGCTGGAAGTGAACACCAGGCAGGGTCGCGGCAACTATTATGTCACCGCTGCCGGCATCAACATTGCCCGTCACTTGGCTGAGGACGTGGTATATGGGAAGGGGCTTGACCCAGAACTTGAGGGCCGCCGTGCCTGTTGGTCGCTGCTGCCGCACCGGGTACTTTTAGAGGCTGCCGCCACCGCTGGGCTAAAGGACGATGTCCAAGCTCTGAAAGATGCGGGGCAGGTGATAAGCCCGCTGGTCTATGCCGCCGACAAAAACCTGATGCGCTCTTTTTGGATATGGAAGTACACCAAGCGCCTGACCCGTAACTATGACGAATGGCAGCGTGAACTGGCCGATGCCTGACATTGCGGACAGATTTATAAAACGGCTGGCACTTTCGGAGTTCTGCCGCCGTCTGGATGTTGCCGGCCAGCTGCAGGCTGTGGTGCCCGCTGCTGCTTTGGCCGCAGAGAATGCGGCACTGGCGGCCGCGGGTGGCTTGGGAGCCGCCGTCTTACCGGCCACTGGGGACGGGCTGTTGTTGGGCGATGCTTTTCCCGGTCATCTCAGCTACGACTCCCGTGACGTGGTGCCCGGCAGTTTGTTTTTTTGTAAGGGGGCGCGTTTCGACTCGGCATTCTTGGTAGCGGCGCTGGAACTAGGAGCTTTGGCCTATGTCAGCGAGACTGCCTACCCGGTAGGCGGCATCGGTATCATCGTTCGTGACGTGCGCAAGGCAATGGCCATGGCCGCCGCTTGGTATTACGAGGGCCTATTGGACCGGCTGAAGTTGATCGGAGTTACCGGCACCAAGGGCAAGTCGACCACGGTCTATTTTATCCGCGCCGTCCTCGATGCCTGGATGGCCGAGCTCGGCCAGCCGAACACCGCCTTCCTTTCCAGTATCGACAACTATGACGGCGTAAAAAGCGATGAGTCCCACCTCACTACCCAAGAAAGCTTCGAGCTCTACCGGCGCTTCGCCCATGCCGTCTCCCAAGGCATCGGCTATTTATCGATGGAGGTGTCCAGTCAAGCTTTGAAGTACGACCGCACCTACGGCATCGATTTCGATGTCAGTTGCTTTTTGAACTTCGGCCGTGACCATATCTCCGATATCGAACACCCCAGCTTGGATGACTATTTGGCTTCCAAGCTGCGTATCTTTGCCCAAAGCCGCACGGCTTGCGTTAATCTTGGCAGTGCTGAGCTGCCACAGGTGCTGAAGGCTGCTGCCGCTGCCGACCAAGTAGTCAGTTTTGGCCTCGGTGCCGACTGTCGAGCCGATGTTTGGGCCAGCGAGGTGCGGCCGCAGGGCTTGGGCACCGCCTTTGTGGCTTCGGTCTTCGGTAGCGTTATCGAGCTGCAACTGGGCTTGATCGGCAGGTTCAACGTCGAGGACGCCTTGGCGGCAGTCGCCGTTACCAGCGTGTTAGGGGTACCGGCCAGCGCCATTCAGAGCGGTTTGGCCACAGCTCGTGTGCCGGGGCGGATGGAGCTGTTCCGGGCACCCGGCAACAAGACGGTGATCGTCGACTACGCCCATAACCAGATGAGTTTTGAGGCACTGTTCAGCGCCGTGCAGCAAGAGTTTCCGGAAAGCAGCATTTCCGTGGTCTTCGGCTGCCCGGGGCTCAAGGCCCATGACCGCCGTTCAGACCTTGGCCGCATTGCCGCCGTTCAGGCCACTGATATCGTGTTGACTGAGGAAGACCCCGGAGAAGAGCCTCCCGAGGCGATATGTTTAGATATTGCCCGCCACGTGGTTCGGGCCGGCGGCCGGCCACGGATTATCATCGATCGAGAGGAAGCCATTATCAGCAGTATCCAAAACGCACCGGAGAAGGCCGTAGTGCTTGTTACCGGCAAGGGCAGGGAGACCCGGCAAAAGCGGGGCAGAGAGTATGTTGAAGTCTTATCTGACGTGGATATTGTCCAGCGCTACATCGGGGCAGGGCAATGAGCGGCCTCCGGCCACAACAGCCGCCGCCCAGTCAGGAAGCCCCGGGTGCACGACCGCTGCCACACCTGATCAGCATCCTGCTTGGCTCCGAGGTCTGCATCCTCGGCCTTGGTGTTACTGGCTTGGCAGTCGCCCGCTACTTCCTGCGTCTGCCGTCGCCGCCGAACCTTTCCATTTATGTCGAAGACCTGACTCCGAAAAATGAACGAGCCATCATCGGCTTGGCCGACGAGTTCTTCAGCGACCAAAGCACGATGTTGACCAATGAGATGCGTCGCCACGAGACTCTGCTCCTGGTGGCAGGCAGCGGTGAGGATCTGCATTACCTGCATATTCATACTGCCGCTAAAGAGGTCAGGGAGGATTATCGGCTGGGGGTTATTAGCCCGGGCATCAAGCCGACCGCCAAGCTCTTTCAAAGCGCCCATGCCCATTGCGATGAGCTGATCGGTGAGCCGGAGCTGGCCTTCCGCGTTTCTCCACAACGTTGGCTGGCAGTGACTGGCACCAATGGCAAGACCACCACCACCTGGCTTTTGAGCCATCTTTTGAATGTGGCGGGCATTCCTGCCCGGGTAGCGGGCAACATTGGCCCAACACTGATCGATGCCGTTCAGGAGCGTGCAGATGATGAGTATATCGTTGCTGAGCTTTCCTCCTTCCAGTTGGCAAACTCGCCATCCATTGCTCCTGAGGCGGCGATACTCCTGAATATCACCACCGACCATATCAGTTGGCATGGCAGCTTTGATGCCTACTACGAAGCCAAATTGCGGGTTTTTAGCTGCATGCGGCCAAATGACATAGTGGTGATCGACGCAGTGTCCCGAACTGGCCAAGGCGTCATTGCCCGGGCCGAAGCCGCCGGCCATCGGGTGGTTCGCCTAGGCAGGCCACCAGCCGGGGGTGATGCGGTCGAAGCTGGGCTGGAAGCAGCTTGGGTAGACTCTGCTGGGCGCTTGGCACTGGCTTTGGACGGTCGCACGGAGTCGGTCATTGCTGCCTCCAAACTGAGGATAAAAGGGGAGCACAACCAGATGAACGCACTGGCTGGGGCAGCGGTTGCCCTGCACGTTGGTGCCAGCGTGGCAGCGCTTGAGCGGGGGCTGGCTACTTTCGCCCCCATCGAGCACCGTATTGAGCCAGCGGGCAGGGTCGGCGGAGTCGAATTTTTCAACGACTCCAAGGCCACCAATCCAGAGGCCACCCTGATGGCCCTTTCGGCCTTTGACGACAGGCCTTTGATCTTGCTGCTCGGCGGCGAGGACAAGCACACCCCTTTGGATGAGCTGGTGGACAGAACCCTCCAGCGCTGTCGGCTGGTGCTCTGCTATGGCCAAGCAGCCCAACGCTTTTTCGATGCCTTCACTGTCGAGCTGCGCAAACAGGAGCGGGAAGAGGGTGTGGCCACCAGCCACTGCCAAGTTCTGCTCAGCAACACGATGCGCGAAGCATTCCAAGTTGCGGCCAGCCAGGCCCGTCCGGGCGATGTGGTGTTGCTCTCGCCGGCCTCGGCCTCCTTTGACGAGTTCAGTTGCTTTGAGGAGCGCGGTGCGACCTTCAAGCAGTATGTGGCCGAGATGGTCGGCTGGCACGCTCCACAGGCGGAGTTATGAGAGTCGTAGTATCGGCCGGCGGCACGGCTGGGCACGTCAACCCAGCCTTGGCGGTTGCCCAAGAGCTGCGCGGCCTCGGCTGCTCTGTACTCTGGGTTGGTACGCCGAACAGCTTCGAGCAGTCACTGGTGGACCGGGAGGGTTTCGAGTTCGTCGGCTTTGCCGCACATGGCTTCAACCGCCGTCGTCCTTGGACACTCCTAAGCGCCGCCAGCCGCCAACTGGCTGCTCGTAGTGCCTGCCGTCGCTGGCTTCGGGATCGCGGCGTTCAGGCCGTGGCCTGTTTTGGCGGCTACGCCACGCTGGCGGTCGGCATGGCCGCCATAGCCTTGAAGCTGCCGCTGTTGGTGCACGAGCAAAACGCCCGCATCGGCCTAGCTAACCGGCTGCTGGCCAAAAACGCCGACGTGCTGGCTATAAGCTATGCTCAAGCCGCCGCTGACAGCAGGTGCCGGGGACGGGTGGAGTTGACTGGCAATCCACTGCGGGCATCCCTGTTCTCCCAAGACAAGGCCCAGTCCCGGGCGCACTTCGGCTTTGATCCGGAAGCATTGGTGCTCTTGGCCTTTGGTGGCAGCCTGGGTGCCAAGCACTTGAACCATGCCTTGCTGGGCCTAGCTGCCGACCTGCTCTCCAGTTTTCCTCAGCTGCAGGTCTTGCAGGTTACCGGTCAACTTGACCACCGGGCGGTGCAGGATGCGGCCTTGGGGCTTGGCCTGGATGAGCGACGCTGGCGGCTTTTACCCTATTGCGACACGATGGGCGCGGCTTATGCCGCTGCTGACTTGGTTTTGTGCCGGGCTGGCGCTTCCACTTTAGCCGAGCTTGGGGCTTTGGCAAAACCGTCACTGTTGGTGCCTTACCCGTATGCTGCCGCCGATGAACAGAGCGCCAATGCTGCCCGGATGGCTGCGGCTGGTGCCGCGCTGGTGGTGGCCGATGCCGAGTTGGACAGCCCCAGTTTTGCAGAGAAGCTCGATGCCCTGCTCGCTGATGGCGCCTTACGGCAGCGGATGGCGGCAGCGGCCAGAGATTGTGCGATTCACCATGCCCGCGAACGGGTTGCAGGGATTATAATGGAACTCGCAAAAGATAGGGCCACGTAAACAAGGCATGTACACAAAACACTGACCCTGAGGAGCGATTCTGTGTCTGATTTCAAACATGTGCACTTTATCGGCGCGGGCGGATCCGGCATGAGCGGCTTGGTGCTGCTTGCCCATGCCCAAGGGCTGAAGGTTTCGGGTTCTGATCAGAAGCCGACGAAATACTTGGAGGCCGTGCTGGCAGCTGGTATTCCCGTGAGCTTTGAGCAGCAAGCTGCCAATGTTGCCGACAGCAGCATAGACTTGGTTGTGGTTTCCACCGCTGTGCCCGATGACAACCCGGAGCTGGCGGCCGCCCGGCAACGTGGCTTGACCATCTGGAAGCGGGCGCAGATGCTGGATTGGCTGGGACGCGGCAAACGCTGCTTGGCTGTAGCCGGCACCCATGGCAAGACCACCACCTCCTCGATGCTGGCCTCGACTTTGGACGGCCTGTTCCTTGACCCGAGCTTTCTAATCGGTGGTGTGTTGGCGGGCTTCGGTGCCACCGCCCGCAGTGGCCGAGGTGAGGACTACGTAATCGAGGCCGACGAATCCGACGAGTCCTTCGTCTACCTGCATCCTAAGCTGGCGATCATCACTAACATCGAGTGGGATCACATTGACCACTATGCGTCGTTGCAAGAGGTAGAGGCGGCCTTCAGCCGTTTTATCCAGACCATTGACCCTGACGGCTGCCTGGTCTGTTGTGCCGATGACCCGGTCTTATTGGCGGTAGCCAGGTCATCCGGACGGAGTTTTGTGACCTATGGCGAAATGGCAGGTGCTGACTACCGCTGTCTGCCCGAAGCGGCCTCCTGCTTCACTGTCTGCTATCCGGACGGGCAGAGGCTCAGCGTCAGGATCGACACCTCGCCCGGCATACATAACATGCTCAATGCCAGCGCTGTACTGGCGGCCTTGGACCTGTTGGGTCTAGATCGCAGCGCCACTGCCGCCGCCTTATCTGGGTTTGCTGGTGCCAAACGGCGTTTTGAGCTTGTCGGCGAGGTGCGGCAAGTACAGGTAGTCGATGACTATGGGCACCATCCAACAGAGTTCAAGGCCACGTTGGCCGCCGCGCAGAGCTTGGGTTATCGGCGTGTCCACCTGCTTTTTCAGCCACATCGCTTCACCCGTCTGCAGGGTCTATTCAATGACTTCGTCGAATCCTTCGACCTTGCCGATAGCATCAGCCTACTTGAGGTCTATCCGGCTGGGGAGCAACCCATCGAGGGCATTGACTCGCATGCTTTGGCCAGTGCTCTTCAAGAACGGCATCCGAAGAAGTTGGTAGAGGTTTTCCCCGACCCCAGTCAAGCCGTTCGGGCGCTAGCTGAGCTGGCCGGCCCCGACGACCTGGTCTTGACTATGGGGGCAGGGGACATCACCCAGTTGGCACCAAAGATTGTCGAGGCTTTGGCCAGCCAGGACGGCAGCGACAGCGCTGGCCTGGGTCATCTGGCTGAGGTCGAAAACGATGTCTCCGCGCATGATACGAGCGGCCATTTAGCAGTGCGTCAGGAAAATCCCGAGGCGAGCCCGCCTATTGCCAAGGGCGGCGACCTGTCGGCTTCGATATTCGAAGCCTATTGTGAGCTGGAAGGCAACATCCAAGGGAGCTTGATGCTCAATGAGCCGATGAACCGGCACACCAGCTTTCACATCGGCGGCCCAGTGGCCTTGCTTGTGGAGTGTGCCTCGATTGGCGATATGAATGAAAGCCTAAGTGTTATCCATAAATACCAACTGCCTTGGACGGTCATCGGCAAGGGCAGCAATCTTTTGGTCGCCGATGCGGGTTTCATGGGGGCGGTGCTCATCTTAGGGCGGGAGTTCAAGACATTCCATCTGCCCCATGACCATCCGGGTGAGACCTTGTCGGCCATGGCCAGCAGCCATGGCCAGCGGCGGCCACCCGCCCCGGATGTTCGTAGCGGCGGCGGTGCCGATGGGTCAAGTGACGGTAAGCTGGTGTGTGGTGCCGGAGTGTTGCTTGGCAATCTGGTACAAGCGGCCTTCAAATGTGGCTATTCCGGCCTAGAGTTTGCTGTTGGCATTCCTGGCACCCTCGGAGGCGCGGTGTTTATGAATGCCGGCAGTGCCAACGAATGGATCAGTTCGACGCTCAACGCGGTCACGGTGCTCAGGCCGGGCTGCGGCCTTGTTCGCTACCATGCCTGTGAGCTGCCTTGGAGTTACCGCTTTAGCGGCCTGCCGCCAGGAGAGGTGGTGGTAGAGGCCGAGCTGTTGGTGCGCAAGGGCAACCTTGAGCATATCCGGGGCAAAATGGAGGCATTGTTGAGAAAACGCCAGAAGTCCCAGCCCCTTAGCCTCCCCAGTGCCGGCAGCGTATTCAGAAACCCTCCGGACGCTTCGGCCGGTCAGCTTATTGACTCTTTAGGAATGAAAGGCTTCGCCATTGGCGATGCCAGCATCTCTGAGATGCATGCCAACTTTATTGTCAACCGTGGTCAGGCCAAGGCTGTTGACGTGCTGGCGTTGATCCAAGAAGTGCGAAGGCGGGTGAAGGAGAGCTATGGTAAGGAACTCAGCACCGAAATCCGGTTCATCGGCTTCTCCTGATAAACGCCGACGGGCGAGTGGCACAGGCCAGGCCAGTGGCCCGACCGCTGCTGGCTCTGGCCGTCGCCAGAGCCAGCAGCGCGGATCCGCTTCGCCCAGTGGCAGCCGCCGCCAAGGTTTGGCAGGCGATGCCGGGTGGGTTTCAGGAGCCAATGCCAACAATGTTTTGCCCCGGCAGCGACACCCGAAGAGCGCTGTATCTAGGCTACGGTCGGATTCGCCCCCAGCACCGTCATCGGTTTCTGGGCAGCCTTTCTCACAGGGGCGCGGCCATCATCCGGCACCGTTGTCCGGGCAGCGGCCAGCACAGCGCCAGCCAGCACAGCGGCGTCCAGCACAGCGCCAGCCAGCACAGCGCCAGCCAGCACAGCGGCGTCCAGTGCAGCGGCATCCGGAGTCATTCACCGCAAGCGTATCGGAGGACTGCCAACGTCGTCAGCGTCCCGAGTATCGGGAGAACAGCAGCCACCATCTTTACTCTGACCAGTTTGAGCACCGCCTGAGAACCCCCCGAGCTCGGGCGCAGGCTTCGACGCGTGTCTTGACATCCCTTGGCAAACAGGGCAAACAGCAGAATAGTGGTGGCAGTCGATCACCGAGTCGCCGTGGCGACGAGGTCACAGGGCGGAGCACCCGCCAACGCCAAGAGCGACAAGAGCGCGCTGCCCGCCGCGACACTGCCGGTCGCGAAACGGTAGGCGGTGGTCGTCTCCACGTCCATTTGGCGGTGAAGATAGCCGCAGTGCTGGCGGTGCTGGCCATCGCCGTCTTCGTGGTTTATATGGCTCCCAGCTTTACCATTACCAACGTTCAGGTGGAGGGCGCGAATTATTTACAGGCGAGCTACATCAAAGACAAGGTGGCTGGTTCCATAAAAGACAATACCTTGCTGCGCATCGACACAAGCGAAGTGGCCGCCCGGGTGCTGACAGAGCCTTGGGTGGCTTCGGTTCAGGTCAAACGGCATTTCCCTTCTACCTTGGTGCTGCAGGTCAGCGAACGTCAGCCGATAGCGGCGGTGGCGCTTTCCGGTGCTGAGACGAAAAGCAACAAGGTCGTATGGGCGCTTTCCAACGACGGGGTATGGCTGGGCGAGGTGAAAGCCATCGGCCAACATGTACAAGGTTTGGATCCGGCAAAGCTGATCCAGATCGTGGATGTATCGCCAGTTTTGCAGCCCAGTATCGGTGGCTCAGTGGCAGAGGGCAGCAGCATCTATGCCATGATGACCAAGACGGCCTCGATGCTGGACTCCAAATTGGGAACAACGGTCGATGCTGGTGTGGCTAACGCCTTGAGGATAATCGACGGTTTCAGTGTAGATATGCGCACTCAGGTGACATCGATTTCGGCACCAGATACAGTGCGCACCATGCTCTACCTGAACAACAAGACCATGGTAGCCATAGGCTCTGCCGATGACGTCACGGCCAAGGAAGCGGCGATCAAAACGATCATCAGAGATCATGGGGCAGATATCAGCTATATCAATGTTCGAGTGCCTGACCGGGCATCATACCGGCTAACCGATAGTTCACCGGAGGTTTTAGCGGGCTGAGTGGGCGTTGCGTGGTACCATATGGTGGTTCGCAATTGCCGATATCGAAGGAGACCAGCATGTCACGGGGAACCCTAACTTACAAGATACTCCAGCAGCACCTAGTTGCCGGCCAGTTGTTGCCGGGCGAGAGAGCCACGGTGCGTATCGACCAAACATTGACTCAGGACAGCACGGGTACGATGGTTTACCTGCAGCTGGAGGCAATGGATGTCGGTGCGGTGCAGACCGAGCTCTCCGTGGCCTACATCGACCACAACACCTTGCAGAGCGGTTTTGAGAACGCCGACGACCATGCTTTTATCCAAAGCGTTGCCGCCCGCCACAACGTGGTGTTCTCCAAGCCGGGCGGCGGCATCTGCCACCAGCTGCATTTGGAGAATTATGGCTGCCCCGGCAAAACCCTGCTGGGCAGCGACTCGCATACTCCGACTGGTGGCGGCTTGGGGATGATCGCCATCGGCGCTGGCGGCCTAGACGTGGCCATTGCCATGGCCGAAGGTAACTACACGCTGACTGTGCCGCAGGTCGTTGGCATCGAGTTGCGGGGGGTACTGCGGTCATGGGTGTCAGCCAAAGACGTGATTTTGGAAGTGCTGCGGCAGCTCTCAGTGAAGGGTGGTGTTGGCCGGATCGTCGAGTACTATGGCGACGGCCTGCTCGGCCTTTCGGTCACCGACCGTGCCACTATCGCCAACATGGGTGCCGAGCTGGGTGCCACCACCTCCGTGTTCCCTTCCGATGAGAACACCCGCCGCTTCTTGGAACAACAAGGACGGGGAGGGGATTGGCGGCCGTTGGCCGCCGACCCTGATGCTCTTTACGACCAGTCATTGAGCATTGACTTGGCGGCACTTGCGCCGGCGGCAGCTTGTCCGCATAGTCCGGACAACATCCGCAGTGTCAGCGACATCGGCGAGATCAAAGTCGACCAAGTAGCCATTGGCAGTTGCACCAATGCCTCTTATAGCGACCTGATGAAAGTGGCGGCGATACTTGCCGGCCGCCGCGTGCATCCCCAGGTCAGCCTAGTGATCGCGCCGGGGTCGGCATCTATATTGGCCGTGCTGGCTGCCAACGGCGCCTTGGCCGGGATGATCAAGGCCGGCGCCCGGATCATCGAGTGCGCCTGCGGCCCTTGCATCGGCATGGGGCAAAGCCCGCGTAGCGGTGCCGTGTCGCTGCGCACCTTCAACCGCAACTTCAAAGGCCGTAGCGGCACCAACGATGCCGATGTCTACCTAGTTAGTCCGGAGACGGCGGCGATCAGCGCAATCACCGGCGTGCTGACCGATGGCTTGGCCTCTCACCACCGGCTGGGCATCGAGCTGCCGAACATTGCCGAGCCGTCGGCCGGCAGTTTTCAGGGGGCAGGTGCCTTTACGGTGGCTCCGCCCGCCCTTGCTGCCGCTGGCATTGATGCCGCCGCAGCACCCGGCCAGGCGGCGGGGCTTCCCGAGGTGGTGATGGGACCAAACATCAAGCCCTTCCCCCGAGGCGTGGCCGTACCGCCCGGCAGTGCCATCAGCGGTAGCGTGGTGCTGGTCTGCGGCGACAACATCACTACCGACGACATCATGCCCTCTGACAGCCGGCTGCTGCCCTTCCGCTCCAACATACCGCATTTGGCGGAGTACTGCTTTGAGAAGATCGACCCGGGATTCCCAGCCCGGGCCGCCGCTGCCCGCGACGGCGAGGTTGCCGGCGGTGTGATCGTCGGCGGTGACAACTACGGCCAGGGGTCAAGCCGGGAGCATGCCGCCCTGGTGCCGCTTTATCTGGGCATTCGGATGGTGTTGGCCAAGAGCTTTGCCCGTATCCATCGGGCGAATCTAATTAACAGTGGTATTCTGCCCCTAGTGTTTGCCGAGCCCCGCGATGCCGAGGCTGTCCGCGAAGGTGACATCTTGATGCTGGATGACGCTGCGGCGCAGTTGGGCGGCGGCGATGAGGCCGACCTACGCCTCCACAACCAGACCCAAGGGACGGAATACCGGCTTTGCGGCCAGCTCTCTTTTGAGGAGCGCCAGATGATCTTGGCTGGCGGCCGCATCAACATGATCCAGCAGGCGGCGAAGAGCCGATAGCGCCGTTGTCTTTGGGGATAAGGTTTTGGTAGTTGCCTTGCGTATCGGCATCATCAGCGACACGCACGGAAGCCTACCGGCGAGCGTGCACCAAGCGTTCGACGGCTGTGGGCATATCTTACATGCCGGCGATATCGGCTCCCAGGCCGTCCTTGATGAGTTGGAGGCGATTGCGCCGCTCACCGCAGTGCTCGGCAACTGTGACCGGTCGGGCTATCGTACGTTGGCCGGAAGCGTTAAGGGCATGGAGCGCTTCGATCTGGACGGGCTGCGCTTCTTGATGATGCACCGCCCCGAGGACCTTGCTGCCCACTATCGCGGCCTGCTTATGGCGCGGCAGATGCCAAGGGCGAAGGCGCCAGTGCCGCTGCCGCAGGTCTGTGTCCATGGCCATACGCACGTCCGCGCCAGCAGGACCGAGAACTCCTGCCTAATAATCTGCCCCGGCTCAGCGACCCGTCCCCGAGACAGGCTGGCCGCCGCAGTGGCAATACTAACGGTCGAGAATGCCAAAGTAAGTGACCTGCAGTTTGTGGAATTGGGGAAGTTTTGCCAGATTGTTTAGTGCTGCGGACTCGGCATCCGGCCCACCTGCTGCGGTGGCAGTGAGCCTGAGCCTGTCTTTGACGAGCAGCTTCCCCATGGAGCCGCCGAATCCTTCTAACCTGATCCCGGCAGTGCCGAAGTTTGCGTTTCTCTGCTGGCGCCCATCGCGCATGGCTTGAGGAATATCCTCGATACGGGTACTGTCAAGCGGCCTTTTAGCTGACTGCTTGCTGTCGGCTTGGCAGTCGACTAAGACATTGGGCCATCATCACAATCCAACTTGTGGCCGAACATCACACTCCCAGACGGATCAGGACGATAGGCCGGACTCAGCAGCGTCGCTGTTCGTAGGCAAAGCACGCCGCTTTTGGAACCCACTGCCGGATCAACGGTCAGGGTTACGGTTGAGTGCTCGCGGCTGATTCCTTGGGCAAGCGGAAGGGTCTGGCTGAATATGCCGGTAAGCAGAAACAAAAGATTGTGAGTCGGACTGGTGTGGGACAGGGTTTGTGCCTGGCTCGAGATGTACCGGTAGAGGTCTTGGTAAGAGCCGATGAAACCGTTCGCAGGATCCTCGAAGTTGACCGACACTATCTGCCCTGCTGCAACGCCGGCGCTCGGCAACCGTTGTTTGAGCAGATCGAGCAGGGTGGACTTCCCGGATCGGCGTAGGCCGGTGAGGACCTTTATCAAGTTTTTGTCTTTGTAGAAAAGCAAGGTGTCGATACATGAGGGACGAGGCATCATCTCAGCCCCCTCCTTCTTTGGGCTGGGCAGTGCGGTATGGCCGACAAGGCCAGTTGTAGCTCTTGTGTTTGATTTTGTAAAACATACTTTAAAAACTTCAAGAATTCTAATGTTTTTAAAGTATGTTTTATCTGCTTTTAAGTTGCTGGTGGGGGGATACGGCAGTATCAAGGCTTCGACGATTGGGCGAAAGATGCAGAAAACTGCAAAAGAAGCCCTGATTCCAAGGCTTCTCGGGTTTAGTGGAATTCTATCAATTCCACTGTGTTGTTTTTGGTAGCCCGTACGGGATTCGAACCCGTGATCTCCGCCTTGAGAGGGCGGTGTCCTCAACCGCTAGACGAACGGGCCTTTCAGCTCGTCTCTCCTGTTCGTTTGGCTTTGGCAGCCTGTCTGTCGGTCGTCTCTGGCTGGGGTGGAAGGAGTCGAACCCTCACTGACGGAACCAGAATCCGCTGTCCTACCATTAGACGACACCCCAACATCAAGCAATGTGCCAAAGCACGATCTAGGAGCGCAAGGAGATAGGTTACCAAACAATCGCTCGCCGCGCAACCGACACGGCCAATTTTAAGCAGTATCGAAAGAATGTGCGAAAATGCCCGATGCATCGGATTGACAAACAGCCCCCGCTAATTGTCATAATAGAACAGTAGAGGCTCTGTGTAACTGGAGCAGGAAGGGTCGGGCTGTCTTGGGTAACTATCTCGAATGGCCGAGGCAAGAGGCGGCAGTAGGCCCACGGGTTCAAAAAGGAGGACGTTTCAATGAGTTTAGCAAGGAAGATGATCGCAGAGTTCGTAGGTACGCTGGTCTTGGTCTTCATGGGTTGCGGCAGCGCGGTGTTGCTGGGCTGTGATGTGCCCGGCGGACATTTGGCGGTGGCGCTATGCTTCGGGTTGGCTATCGTGGCCATGGCCTATGCGATCGGCAATGTCTCCGGTTGTCATGTTAACCCGGCAGTCTCTTTGGCGCTGCTGCTAGACAAGCGCATCAGCATTGTCGATTTTGTCGGCTATGTTGTCGCCCAAGTCGTGGGAGCCATCGCCGGGGCCGGGCTGTTGAAGATGGTGGTCGGTTTCGGTGTGAAGGACCTCACCGGCGGGCTTGGCTCCAACGGTGTGGCGAGCGTTGGCGGTGCCGGCGGTGCCTTTGTGGTCGAGATCATCTTGACCTTTATCTTTGTCTTGACTATTTTGGCCGTGACATCTGATGAGAAAAAGAGCAGCGTGGCCGGCCTAGTCATCGGTTTGACCTTGGCTTTTGTGCATATCGTTGGTATCCCCCTGACTGGAACATCGGTCAATCCGGCAAGGAGCATCGGCCCAGCTTTGCTTTCCGGCAACGCGGCGGCGCTTTCTGACCTCTGGGTGTTCATTGTCGCCCCCTTGGTAGGGGCAGCGGTGGCTTTTGCGGTTTTCATGGTCTTCAAGCCGTTGATTGTCAAGAAGGAAGCCACCGAATAACAAAGGCTGTCGAGTAACAAAGGCCATACAGAATAGGGCTATACTGAATAAGGCTACATTGAGGCCGGACTCCTGGGCCAGCGGGAGTCCGGCTGTTGCCAAGCTAAAACGTCGGTTCATGATCGGCGTTGGGCGTTGAGGAAATACTAGTCATTAGGAGGTATAGCAGCTGTGGTCAATTCGACGGGGAAGGTGATCGGAGAAGAGCGTTATTTTCAACCGGAGATCGAGCAGATCGGCCGGTCGGAGCTGGAGGCCATGCAGTTGGAACGCCTACAGCGGACGGTGTGGGACTGTTGCCAAAACGTTGCCTTCTACAAGCAGACTTTCAGTCAAGCCGGCATCAATCCCCGCTCCATAACGTCGTTGGCCGACTTGGCCAGTCTGCCATTCACCACCAAGCAGGACATGCGCGAGGCTTACCCCTTCAAGCTCTTTGCGATCGATCCTAAAAACGAGCGGGTGCAGCGCCTGCATGCCTCATCTGGTACTACTGGCAATGCTACCGTAGTCGGTTATACGCAAAAAGACATCGATATCTGGGGGGACACTTTTGCCAGGGCAATTGCCATGGCCGGAGGTGGTCCAGATAGCATTCTTCAGGTGTCTTACGGCTACGGGTTGTTCACCGGTGGCTTGGGAGCACATGAGGGGGGCATTCGTATGCACTCCACCATCCTGCCGATGAGCTCGGGCAACACCAAGCGCCAAGTGCAGATGATGAAGGATTTCGATGTGGACATCTTGGCCTGTACGCCATCCTATGCCCTACTGATTGCCGATACAGCCATCGAGATGGGCTATGATCCGGCCAACGACTTCAATGTCAGCGGTGCCATCTTGGGCGCTGAGCCCTGCTCTGAGGGCATGCGCCAAGACATCGAGCGCAAATTGGGCGTGAAAATGGTCGACATCTACGGCCTTTCCGAGGTCATGGGGCCTGGCGTGTCCTGTGAGTGCCGCCATCAGACCGGGCTGCATGTGGCCGAAGACCACTTCATCATCGAAATCATCGACCCCAATACCTTGCAGCCGCTGCCGGACGGCGAGTGGGGCGAGGTGGTGTTCACCACGCTCTCCAAGGAATGCTCGCCGTTGATCCGTTACCGCACCCGTGACATCTCGCGTATCGTACCCGGGGAGTGCCCCTGCGGGCGCACCATGCGCCGGATGGACCGCATCGCTGGCCGCACCGATGACATGCTGATTATCCGGGGCGTGAATGTCTTCCCCAGTCAGTTCCAGGAAGTGCTTGCCGGTTTTGAAGAACTGACAAGTTATTATCAGATCGTCTTGACCCGTGAAGGGCCGATGGACAACGTGACTTTGAAGGTAGAGACTGTCCCGGAGTTCCCCTTCGACCAAGTGCGCCTGATCGAGCAGTTGGAGCAGCGTCTGAAAGGCGAGCTGCGCAGCAATCTGCAGGTCAGTGTAGGTATTCGTGTGGTTGAGCCGAAATCCATCGAACGTTCGGAGGGCAAGGCCAAGCGGGTCTTAGACCTGCGTGACGAGCAAGGAGCCTGAGATGATCGATCAAGTGACTGTTTTTTTGGAGAACTCTACAGGCCATTTGGCAGCGCTCTGCAAGGCGCTAGGCGATGCCGGTGTATCGATGCACGCCCTGACTGTGGCCGATACAGCCAGTTACGGCGTGGTCAGGATCATTGCCGATGAGCCGGCGCGAGCGTATGAGGTACTCAACGCCCAAGGTTTTAGGGCATCGCTGACCAAGGTCTATGCTGTGGAGGTGGCCGATGAGCCTGGCGGGCTGGCGAGGCTTTTGGAGTCGCTGGACACGGCAGACATTAATGTAGAGTACGCCTATTGTTTTTCCACAAACGCCAACAAAGCCGTCGACGTTCTGCGCCTTAGTGCTGCTGAAGGGGCAGAAGAGGCTATTGCTGCTGCTGGATGTCGTCTGCTTACGCCTGATGAGCTTTATAGCTGAGCTTCGTTGCTGCCTGCTGGCCGGTCTGTTGTCGTTGTCGGCCACCTTGCCGGTTACCGTATGATGGCGCAAGATGGGCATCTGGTCTAAGGCTGTTAACATGATTCTTATGGCAATGAATCACAACAACAATCGCAAATGCCAGTGGCATCGCCCTCTGGCCCTGCTTTTAACTCTGCTTTTAGCGGTTTTCAGCTGCTTTGCCACTTCTGGCACCGTAACTTCTACTTCAGTTTTTGCCAAGGTATACTCCACTGACCAAGTTGCTGGAGTGCCACTGGCTGACCGCCCGATCGACAAGACCCCGGACATTGAGGCGGAGTATGCTGCCGTCGCTACAGAGGACGGTCGAATACTCTGGGAGCGCGGCGGTACTGTCGAGGTACCGATGGCTTCCACTACCAAGATCATGACAGCCGTGGTGGCTTTGGAGCATGCCAATCTGGATAAGGAATGCCTAGTGACCCGAGGGGCATCGCAGATGCAGCCGACATCGGCACGCCTCAGACAGGGCGATGTGCTGACGCTGCACGACTTGTTGGTGGCGCTGCTTTTGCCTTCTGGCAACGATGCCGCCGTGGCTGTTGCCCAAAACATTGCCAGCACTGAAGCTGACTTCGTGGCGATGATGAACCAGAAGGCGGCAGAGCTGGGCATGAAGCAGACCCATTTCCTAGATTCTTCCGGCCTGAAGGAGGAAAACCACTACACAACGGTTGAGGACTACCTGGTGCTGGCGCGTTATGCCATGCGCAACCCCACTTTTGCAGCTATCGTCGGCACCAAACAGGCAACTCTGACTATCAATGGCCGTCAAGAAACCTATGTGAATACCAATCAGCTGTATAACATGACAGACGGGGTGCTGGGGATCAAAACCGGCACCAACATCGATTCGGGTGCCTGTCTGGTGGCTTGCACCAAGCACAACAATACGGTCTACTATACGGTGCTCTTAGGATCGACCGAAGTGGCGCGCTATACCGATACGATGAGCCTGTTGAACTGGGCATATCAGCATTACCGGCCAGTTCAGCTGGTTACTCCGGACACCCAGGTCGCCGACCTCGGCCTGGCCAGCTGGATCGACCGCAGTGTTCCGGTGGCTGCCGCGGCCCCGGTGACTGTTAACGTTTTTGACTACGATGGTGCAATAACCCAAGAGGTGGAGCTGCCGACTTGGATCGGCGGCATTGACCAAGGCCAGAGAGTGGGGCGAATCATTTGGAGCCAGAATAACAGCGTACTGGCAACCGTCGATCTGGTGGCCAAAGAGACCGTGCCTGCCCCCAACTTTTGGGAGGGCTGGCAGATTCGTTGGAGCCGCTTCCTAGGCATCTTCAGCGGTGCCCAAGACCATGTTGGTAACCAAGTGCACCTGTCCGCGAATTTTGCTATGCCCTGAGCTTCTGGTATCATGGGCATATAGATTGAGGGATCAAAAAAAACATCGAAGGTAAGGCTGTAACTGTATGGATGAAACAAAGAAATGTCCCGTTTGCAAGGCCGATGTGGCGGCTGAGAGCCAAGTCTGTGAGCGCTGTGGCTTTCGTCTGATTGGCATCACTGAGCCGCTCGGGCCGCTGGAGATCGCTGCAGGTGAAGAGGCTGACGCCGAACAGGTCTGCGGATCTCCGCATTTGACATTGATCAAAGGCCCGCTGAAGGGCGAGGTTTTCTATTTGGAGGTGTTCCCGGTGACCATTGGTCGGGATCCTAGCTGCGATATTTTCTTGAACAATATGACGGTTTCACGTCAACATGCCATTATGGAGCGACAGGCCGGGCAGGTAGTGGTGCGTGACAACCAGTCTTTGAACGGGACATGGGTGAATGGCAAGGTTGCTGACGAGGCCGTGTTGGCCGACGGCAGCTTGTTGCAGATCGGCACATTCGCAATGCGCTTTAACTGCAATTAGAGATGCGTCGTTCACTGTCCATCTAAGCATCGTGGGGGGTGCTTTGCGGAGCTTGTCAGCACCGCACCTTGGGGTTATGAGAAATAGCGGCTTCGGCAGATGTCCGGCAGCCAAGGGCTATTTTGACCACGAATAGAATGGAGTGCCATGAGTGTCAGTCAACTGAGTGTCTTCGCTGAGAACCAACCGGGTCGCCTGTCTCGCCTGACCGCCTTGTTGGAACGTGAGGCTATCAGCATCAGGGGCTTTGCTGTGGCTGATACCGGCGATTTCGGTATCGTTCGACTCATCGTCGATGAACCAAAGAAAGCGCAGAGCTGTTTGCAGGCTGCCGGCTTTTTAGTTCAGGCCAACGATTTGCTTTGCTTGGAGCTGCCTGATGCCCCTGGATTTTTGAACCTGGTGGTCAGCGCGATGGCTGATGCCGAGATCAGCGTGGAGTATGGCTACTCGCTGGTTTCTACCTATGTGGTTTTTAAAGTCTTAGACGTGGCTTTTGCCGAACAACAACTGCTCAAGCAGGATATCCGGATCATCAACCAAAGCGATTTGGTTTGATGCATATTAAAGGTAAACACTATGAACATCCAACAACGTGCCGCCCAACCGATATTCAACCCGAAATTTGAATGTGCCTCACGCGACGAGATCCGCTGTTTTCAGCTTCAGGAGCTAAGAAAGCAGGTAGCTTGGGCCTATGAGAAAGTGGACTACTACCGCCAAAACCTTGATGCGGCGGGTATTGAGCCTGGCGACATCAAGGGTTTCGAGGACTTTAGCAAACTGCCGTTGACCGATAAGACGGCGTTGCGTGATAACTACCCTTATGGCCTGTTCGCGGTACCTCTAGATCAAATTATCCGCATCCATGCCAGCTCCGGTACCACTGGCAAGCCGATCGTTGTTGGCTATACCCGCCAAGATGTCGAAGAATGGCGTTACTGCATCATGGCTATGATTCAACAGGCTGGCGTGGTGCCGGGCGACCGTGCCCAGATGGCCTTCGGCTACGGCATGTTCACCGGCGGCTTCGGCCTGCATTACGGGCTGGAGGGGCTAGGCTGCATGATGATCCCGGCCAGCGCTGGCAACACCGAGCGCCACCTGATGATGATCGAGGACTACGGCACGACCGTGCTGGTGGCCACCCCCTCCTACGCCATGCATATCTGTGAGGTGGGGGAGGAGCTGGGCTTTGATTGGCAGAAGTCCACACTGCGGGTGGGGCTGTTCGGCGGTGAGCCCTGTCCACCGAAGCTGAAGTCGGAGATCGAGAAACGGATGTATATCACCTGCACCGATAATTACGGCCTGACTGAGGTGATGGGCCCTGGGGTTTCCGGCGAGTGCTTGACCAGCCGCGACCAACAGCACATCATGGAGGATCATTTTTATTGGGAGGTTATCGACCCGGAAAGCGGCGCGGTGCTGCCGGAAGGTGCCGAAGGCGAGCTGGTGTTGACGCCGCTGCAAAAACAGGGTGTGCCGCTGCTGCGCTACCGCACCCATGACTTGACCAGCGTCACCACGGTACCTTGCGGCTGCGGCCGGACGACGGCGCGGATGAACAAAGTGCGTCACCGCTCCGATGACATGCTGATCATCCGGGGTACTAATGTCTACCCGTCTCAGATCGAGGACGTGCTGGCCGACGTGGAAGGCGCCAGCGCCCATTACCGTCTGCTGGTGGACGATGAAACCGGCTTGGATCGCCTGACGGTGATGCTGGAGCTTCTGCCCTTTGCCTTCACGGATTCCTTTGCGGAAATGGAATCGTTCCGAGTGCAGGTGGCCGACAAGCTGAAGGGTGTGCTGCAGGTCAGCGTGGAGGTCAAGTTGGTGGAGCCGGGAAGCATCGAGCGGACAATGGGCAAGACCCAGCATCTAGAGGACAAGCGCAAGCGGTAGCTTTGGCCGGGGTCGGCCATGGTTTTGGAAAAGTAACTAAAATTAAACGAATAATTACAATAACAAAACATAGGTTGATGCCCTCCCCCATGTAAAATACAGGTCAAGGAGCTGTCGCGGGGGATGACGGTTAAGCTGCAGCTCGCAGTGGCTTTGTCCCACGCCGCCAGGATGCTAATGATTGACGAGCCGACCAGCGGCCTGGACCCGGTAGCCAGAGACGAGGTCTGCTATCTGCTGCCGGAGTTCGCCTCCGGCAAGGGCAAGGCTGTCATGTTCTCCACCCATATCACGTCGGACTTGGAGAAGGTCGCCGACCGCGTCGTCTTCATCCTGAACGGCGGCATCGTCTGCGCCGGCGACAAGGACGCCCTGCTGGGCGGCTACGTGCTCGTCACAGGCAGCCCGGATGACGTCGATGCGGAATGCTCGAGGATGATCATCGGCTACCGTTGCCAAGGCCCCGCGTTCGAGGGCGTGGCCAGCGCCGCAGACGCCGGCAGGCCGGCCAAACCCGTTCAGGGAGTGCCCGCTCAAGAGGTGCTGGCACTAGCGGCTTTCTGGTCACCCTCGGAGGCACCGTAGAAATCCCATGTGCCTAGGCGCAGCTTGATCAAGACAGCGGTGTTGGGCAGTTTGCGGGTGTCGGCTCCATGGTAGTAAGACCCGAAGGGGCAACCTAAGACGCGCCAGTAGAGGGTCTTTTTTCCCTGAACGGAACGACCTTCGATGTAGTGGTTGCCGAAGCTGTCGGTGCCTTGGCCGGTGATGGCGCCGCCTTTGCCCGGCAGCCCTTGTTGCTCCAAGAGCCAACTCAGCTCGTCGTCCAACCCGGACGATGCCATATTCACGTACTTCAGCTGCAAGTACGCGCCTTTGTTGCCGCTGGAGATGTCCAGCATCCAAGACCCCAACAACCTGTTCTGTAAGTCGTCGAAGCTGAAGCCGTTGAATTCGCTGCCGGTGTAGGTGGCCAAGTCGGCTTCCGTGCTGCCCTCCGGCAGGTGGACTATCTCCTTGCCAGTGGCGGTGGCATCGGGGTTGTCTGAGGTCTTACGGTTGTTCAAGGCCACTTTGACCTTTTCGCCTTGCAAGGCCCTGTAAGCTTTGTTGGCGTTGCTGGAACTGTAGGACAGCAATTTCGGAAGGCTTTGCAGGGCCGTACGGCTCTGCTCGCTGGTGATGGTCACGGGGCTTGAGACGAAGCCGCCATGGGCCAAGAAATTGATCATCTGATAGCTGCCGAAAGCTCCACCCACTAAGGCCAAGGCGATGATCACAGCGATGATCAATGTGCCTAGGGGGTTGCGTAGGCGGGCGAAGCCGCCGCCGCGGATATGGTAGTCGGTGTCATGCATGGTGGCACGGCGGAAGCTGTTCGGGTCAGCATCTGACAAAGCGTTGGCTCTCCGCACCTTTCTGGTCTGTTTTTGTTGGCCACGAGCCTGCTTGCGAGCTTGGTTATACGAGGCATCGCGCTGCTTCTGACCCGTATCTGCCTGTCTCTTTCCAGACTTCGGCTTGTTTTGCCTAGCCTCTGGAGCTTTGGTTTCCACAGGATCTGCGGACTGGTTTTTATCAGCTACTTTTGGTTTGGCTGTCTGGGGCGCTACGGCTTCGGAGTCACTGCCTCGAGTCTCGGACACCTTGGTTTCTGCTGGCTCAGACGCGCTCGCGGCTAATTTGGCTGCCCGGCGCCTGGCCGCCCTAGACACGTTTGCTTCGGGGTGGCCAGGTGCCGGCTTGGTTGTCTGCGGCTTGGTCATCTCAGGAATGTCTGCTTCCGGGCTAGCTGCGCCAATCTCATCCGCTTCGTCTTTCCGAACTTCGGGTTTGGGCCTTGCCTTTCGCTTTCTGGCAGTCTCTGTTGCCAGAGGCCTGTCGGCATCCTTATCTGGCTGCGCTGGTGGCTGGTGGCGCTTTCCGTCGGCTTCCCCGAGCCAGTCGATGCCAGTGTTCTCATCCGGCTGTGTCGGCGGCTGGCGGTGCTGCCTCCTGCTGGCTTGCTCGGCTCCATCAGCCTCAATTCGCACCGCCTTTCGTGAACTGCGTTTGCTCATAGCGGCTTCGGCGGCGGCGGCGGCGCGTTGTACCCGTTCGTTGTTTGCGACTCGAGGTTCTTGTTGCCATGTTCGTTCACCAATGCTCACCGTTGGCTCTTCAGGCTCGGAGGTCGGTTTGGTGTCTGTGGTAACCCGTTGTTTAGCGCTGTCCCGGGAGTCGGTTTCCCCTTCTAGAGCATGGACGGTGCCGGTTTCGGAGATAAAGTCGTTGTCGCGCAAAAAGTGATCTAGGTCAAAGCCATTGCTGGAGCTTTCAGCCAGATCAGCTTGGCCTGACATCGACACTGACTTGCGGTCTTGGTTTTTCGAGTCGTTCGGATCCGCGCCCTGGTTCATTGCTTCAAGTCTCATCCTTTTGAATCATCGTACAAAAAACATCCAGCCTGTTTGTTGGAGCCGACAGTGTTGGTTCATCCTGAAAACGGTGGATATCCGACCCTGTCGTAGCACCGTTTGTCGCAAAATACGGTGTAGCACTTCGATAATGTACATTGTAACGCAAGGGGAGCCATAAATAATGCGACCGTAGCGTATTGGGAGCCAAAAAAATGATCCGAGAAGCAAGTCAGATTGATGCCGCTATGGCTTGATCATTCCTCTCGCTAACTGCTGTCACATCACTGAAAGGTCATATGGCGTCTCCTGGTATACGTAATGGTTCAGCCAGTTGGCGAAGAACTGGTGGGCGTAGGTGCTCCAACGCAACATTATAGGCGCAGTGGCATCGTCGTTTTGGTAATAGCCGATCGGCATATTAGTATCCAGGCCGTTGGCAAGGTCGCGGCGGTATTCCGCATCCAGGGTGTCGGTTTCGTATTCCAAGTGGCCGGTGATGAACACCTTGCGGTGCTCAGGGCTGGCCATGATCACAGCGCCTGCAGTGTCGGACCCGGCCAAGACCTTCAGGCCGGAGGTTTTCAAGTCGCTAGGCAGCACTGTCGCGTAACGGGACTGCGGCATCCAGAAGGGGTCGTCGATGCCGATCAACAGGCGGCTGCTCTTGTCGAAGTGCTCCATGGGGTAAATGCCGAAGAGCTTCTCTTCTGCTAGCCTCGGTTCAATGCCGAAGAAGTGGTGCAGTGCCGCCGTCGCGCCCCAGCAGATGAACAGGCTGCGGTAGACGTGGTGGCGCGACCACTCGAATATCCGACACAGCTCGTCCCAGTAGTCGACCTGCTCAAAGGGCAGGGTTTCCAATGGGGCGCCAGTAACGATCAGGCCATCGAAGCGCTCGTCGACGATGCTGCGGGAGTCGGTATAAAAAGCTTCTAAGTGCTCAGCCGAGGTGTTGCGCGATACGTGTCCGCCGATTTTCACCAAACTGGCATTGACTTGCAACGGCGTGTTGGAGAGCAGTCTCAGCAGTTGGGTTTCAGTGGCTATCTTGGTCGGCATCAAGTTGACAATAGCGATGCGCAAAGGTCGGATATCCTGGCTGGCCGAACGTTGTTCGGTCATCAAAAAGACATTCTCTTGGCGCAAGATGTCGATTGCTGGCAGTCCGTCGGGAACATTTACAGGCATAAGGACTCCCTCTTCCGAGGTTTCAGGGCGAAAAGTGTAGGCTTATGATTATCCCATAATGCAATGAGCTTGCAACGAAATTTTAGATCGGGCCAGGCTTCCTATATAATCAAGTGGTGGGCAGTTGTTTAGCGTTTAACCATTTTGTTGAAGGGTGTGAGTCTGCTATGCCTGAGAATCTTCAAGTTGTCTTTGCGGTGTCGGTATTCTTTATTACTTATGCCATCATAGTCTCGGAGAAGATCCATCGCAGCATCATTGCGCTGAGCGGCGCCTTCTTGATGGTTGTCTTCGGCATCCTGAGTCACGAGAAGGCTATTGCGGCGATCGACTTCAACGTTATCGGCCTTCTGGTGGGGATGATGCTGATTGTCGGCATCATCAAAGATACCGGCATCTTCGAATATTTGGCCGTAAGCATTGCCAAGGCTGCCAAGGGGCGGCCAGTGGTCATTTTGGCGGCGCTGGCAATGCTTGGTGCCTTGCTGTCTGGAATCTTGGACAACGTGACATTGATACTGCTGATCGTGCCGGTTACTATCTCGATTGCCCGTTTGCTGGGCATCAGCCCCATCCCTTTGGTCATCTCTGAGGTGCTGTTGAGCAACATCGGCGGCGCGGCCACCTTGATCGGTGACCCCCCGAACATCATAATCGGCTCGGCTGCTGAGCTGGGCTTCATGGATTTCGTGATCAACCTTGGCCCGGTGCTGCTGGTCATCGCTGTGGTCACCACTGCCCTGTTGGCCGTGGCCTATCGCCGAAAACTGAAGGTCGATGACGAGCATCGGCAGCGTCTGATGGAAATCGATGCCGCCAAGCAGATCAAGAGCAAGCCGCTGGCTATTAAGTCGCTGGCAGTGATGGGGCTGGTGATTGTCGGCTTTATCACCCATCAGCTTCTGCATTTGGAGTCGGCAACGATTGCTATGGCCGGTGCCTCCTTGTTGTTGCTGCTCGTTCGGCCGAATGTGGATAAGACCTTCCGTCATGTTGAATGGCCGGTGATCTTCTTTTTTGTCGGCCTCTTCATTTTGGTCGGCGGCTTGCAGGCTGTCGGGGCTATCAAGTGGCTGGCTCAACAAGTGGTCGGGCTGACCGGTGGCGAGCTGTTGCCTTCTGGGTTGGCCATCCTTTGGTTCGCCGGCTTTGCGTCGGGTTTTGTGGATAACATCCCCTTTACCGCAACTATGGTTCCCATTATTCAGGAGATGGGGGGGTTGACCGCAATGCAGGATCTTGCCCCGCTGTGGTGGAGCTTGGCGCTGGGTGCCTGTTTGGGCGGAAACGCCACCATCGTCGGCGCATCGGCGAACGTGGTGGCCATCGGCATGTTGGACGAGAAAGGCATGCGGGTCAGTTTCCTGCAATTCATGGCCATCGGCCTACCGTTGACACTGCTGGCACTGCTCATCTCGTCAATCTACCTATACGTTTTCTACCTGACCTAGGGAAGCATCGACTCAGTCATGCTGGGCCTGAAGAGTACGGCCTGGAGGAGCAGAAAGTGCATGGCATGACTAAAAATCGTCGATGGTTAAACCCTTAGTGGTCCAAGCAATGCGTTGCAGCCCCGTGTGACCAGTAACGTTTCTGGCATTTCTGCGGGAAACGGAGTCTGCAACTTGCAATGCAGTGGCGTTGTATGGTATAAATACTATCACCAGTTAGTTGGTCGCTTTACCACGCCGATGGCTGGTTGCGTGGAAACAGTGCTGTCCGTCCGAGAAAGTGGGCCTTGTCCCGCTTTCTTTTGTTGACGGGCGCTTGTTGTTGTGTTCGGATTCGAGAGGTAAAGGAAGCTTTGCGTGGCGCTACGCTGCAGGAAACACAGGTTGATTGCCAGTTTGGAGACGGCAGCGCTGCAGCATGGTCTGGAACTGGTGGATCTGGAGCTGACAAGCTATCACGGTCAGAGGATTGTGCGGGTTTACCTTGAGGCTACGGCAGTGGACGGTCAACGACACCCCCTTGACCTCGACGAACTGGCAGCAGCCAACAGTTGGGTTGATGCCATACTTGAGGTTGATCCGCCCTATAACGGGGCGTATCTGCTGGAAGTGTCGTCAGCCGGCCTTGACCGTCCCTTGCGGACGTTGGAGCATTTCCGGCGTTTTTGTGGTGAGCGGGTCAAGCTGTCCAGTGAGGCCGTTGATGGCCGTCGCAATTGGACAGGGGAGCTGGCGGGTGTTCTGGACGGCGTTGCAGACAGCGCTATCGGCAGCACTACGGGCACCACGAGCAGTGCCGTCGGCCAGTCGGAAGTTGAGGCTGGGCAGCCGGGTGCGCTCGTTTTGGTTAAGCTTGATGGATTAGAAGAGCCGGCGCGTATCCCGTTCGCCATGATAAGAAAGGCGCACGTGCAGGCTAAATTACAGTTCAATAACGGAAAGGGTCAATGATGTCTTCGGAGTTAATGTCGGCACTGGAAGCTCTGGCTACGGAAAAGAATATCGACGAGATGTACCTTTTAGAGCGCTTGGAGCGTTCTTTGGCCGAGAGTTATGAGCGGATCCTAGGGTTGCCCGAAAAGCGCACTAGGGTCACCATCAACCGGGAAAATGGCGAGATCTACGTTTTTGAACTGGTTCCAGTGGGTGATCCTGATCCGGAGAGCGGCGAATACGAGAAATTCGATGAGCGTGATGTGACGCCCAAAGATGTCAGCCGCATCGCTGCCCAAAACGCCAAGAACGTGATCATGACCATTGTCCGTGAGGCCGGGCGGCAGCAGATCTATGCTGAGTTCTCCGACCGTATCGGCGAGCTGGTGAACGGCACGGTGCTGCAGTCCACAGCGGATTTCACGATCATCAAGATCAGAGACGGTGTGGAGGCCGAACTGCCGCATTTCGATACCAAGCGTTATCCCGATGAGCGCAACGAGAAGCCGGCTGGCGAGTACTACCACCATAACATGCGACTACGTTCGCTGATCATCGCAGTGCGTGACCCGAGCCGCAAAGACACCAATGTCCGCAATGAGAATACCCGACCGGGGATAGTCGTCTCCCGGACGCACCCCGATTTGATCCGGCGGCTTTTCGAGATGGAGGTGCCGGAGATCTACGACGGTTTGGTGGAGATCAAAAACATCGCCCGTGAGTCCGGGGCTCGCTCCAAGGTGGCTGTTGCATCCCGTGACGCCCACTTGGATCCGGTTGGCGCCTGCGTTGGCCCGAAGGGTTCACGGGTACGGATGGTGGTCGAAGAGCTGAAAAGCGAGCGCGTTGATGTTATCCAGTGGGACGAGAAGCCTGAGATTTACGTGAAGAACGCCCTTTCGCCGGCCAAGGCCGACAGAGTGATAATCTCTATGGACAAGCCTAACTACGCCACGGTGATCGTCCCAGATGACCAGCTCTCTTTGGCTATCGGCAAGGAAGGGCAAAACGCCCGGTTGGCCGCCAAGCTGACTGGCTGGCATATCGATATCAAGTCTACCGCCCTGATGGGCGGTGTTGTCGGGCAAGCTATGGAGACGCTGCTAGACGAGGAAGAGGCACCAACCAAAAGCGAGGATGGGCGTTGCGAGTATATTGCTGCCAATGGTTTGCGTTGCCCGAACCACGCCCTCTCTGACAGCCGTTTTTGCCGCATACATGGCCAGGCCGTGGCCGATGGCCAGGCCGTGGCCGATGAGCAGGCCGTGGCCGATGAGCAGGCCGATGCCGATGAGCAGGCCGTGGCCGATGAGCAGGCCAAGGGGGAGAGCTAAGCGCTGTATGGCTGTTCGCAAAGCAACAACACATGAGGCTTGGCGGAGCTGCATCGCCTGTCGACGACAGGCGCCGAAGCCTGCCTTGGTGCGTATCGTCTGCGATGCGGAGCATACTGTACGCATTGACCCCGGCGGTCGCGTTGCTGGCCGTGGTGCCTATTTGTGTAAGTGTTCGGAGTGCTTTGCCAACGCTCGCCGCAAACGGCGCTTGGAGCAGGCATTACGGCTGAGCATTGCCGATAACGTATACGAGCGCTTGGGTCGGGAGTTTTCCGATCTTTGCTGCCTGAACATGGAAGAGGACAGAATTGATGGCTAGCATGCGTGTACATGAGCTGGCGAAGGAATTGAACCTGGACTCCAAGGATCTCTTATCTCGCTTGGAGGAAATGAAGATTCCCGTCAAAAGCCATTCATCTACCTTAAACGATGCTTTTGTGGCGCGTATCCGTAAGCAGTTGGGTGCGGAGACGGCTGCTGCTGCAGCGGCAGCAGATGCCAAACGGCTAGCTGAAGAGCAGCTACAGGCACAAGCTGAGCGGAAAGAGCGTGAAGCTGCCGAGGTTCATCGGCGGCGCGCCGCAGAACAGGAGCGTGCCCGGCGTCGCAAGGAGCGTGCCCAAAACGACGATCTTGGTGAGCCGACAGCCCAGGATGGTGCCACAGAAACATCGGAAGGCACCAACAAGGCAACTCAATCCAATGTCGCAACGGAGCCAGGCGAGGACAAAGGGCCAAAGAAGCCGATTCCGCGCTTCAGCGGGTTACTCTCTCAAATTGAGGCCGAGAACCGTCGTTTGGCAGACGAGAAGAAGCGGGCGGCCAAAAACCAAGCTGAATCCGAGGCCAAGGCCAAGGCATCCAAGCAAGCCGCTACCGGCGGCGCGGCTTCGGCAAAGAGCCGGGTCACAGGCGGCGGCGGCGCGGCAGCGGCCAGAGCCACTGGCCAATCTGCCACCAAGGCAGCTCTGGGCGTACCGGGCGACGGTGCGGCTGGCGCACAGCGTTTGCCCCAAGGCCAAAGTACAAAAGCAAGTCAAGCTGCCGCTGTCTTGGCGGCCTCACAATCTGCTGGCCGGCCGGCAGCGGATGGCGCTGCCCCGCTCTCGTCTGCCGATGCCGCCCAAACCAAGGTTTCACAGTTTGGCCACCCGGCCGGTGATGCTCCGATCACGGTTGATAACGTTGGCAGTCAAGCCTTGGATCAGGCCACAGTTGTCTCAGCGGCCGCAGATCCAGCAGCCTCGGGAAGCACTGGCCAGCCCGTTGGCCAGACTGGCCCAGAGGCTGCCCAAGATGCCGCCAAGGATCACGGGTCCGGCAAGGTCGGCAATACCGCCGGAGGCTCTGGAGGTAGCACTGATCAGAATGTTGTCGATAAGCCTGGCAAGGCTGGTCGTAAAAAGGATACGGCCAAGCGTTCCCAAGGCCACGCTCTGGACGATTATGCCAACTACAACAGCGGCACAGACGAGTTTGATGACGACCGCTATCGTCAGATGGCCTTGGCGGCCGAGAAGTTCCAGCGAGAGCGGGTGCTGGCCGAGGCGCGGGCAGCTGTCGAGGCCGCCAGCAGCGAAGGCGAGGGCCGTCGCCGTAAACGCCGGGAGCGGCGCGAGGCGGAGGCCAAAGAGCGAATTGAGCTGGAGGCCATTGAGAAGGGTGTTGATCCAGAGCTTTTGCTCGGCGACGATGTGATTCAGGTGACCAGCGGTGCCAGTGTCAGCGAGCTGGCAGATGCGATGCAGATCCCGGCCAACGACATCGTCAAGAGGCTCTTCATGCTAGGAACGATGATGACTGTCACCCAATCGATGAGCGATGAGCTGGTTGAACTGATAGCCGAGGATATGGGCTATAAGGTACACGTCGTTTCTCCGGAAGAAGAGTACGCTGTTTCCATCTATGACTCTGAGGCCGATCTTCAGCCCCGCCCACCGGTAGTGACCGTCATGGGCCATGTCGACCATGGCAAAACCTCGCTTTTGGACGCGATCCGCGAGACTAGTGTAGTGTCCGGTGAGGCCGGCGGCATCACCCAGCATATCGGTGCCTCGGTGGTGGACATCAACAACCGCCAGATCACCTTTATCGACACGCCGGGGCACGAGGCGTTCACGGCCATGCGGGCTCGGGGTGCTAAGGTCACCGATGTCGTGGTGTTGGTGGTGGCCGCCGATGACGGCGTCATGCCGCAGACTGTTGAGGCTATCCATCATGCTGAAGCCGCCGGTGTGCCGATTGTTGTGGCCATCAACAAGATAGACAAGCCCGGGGCGAATCTCGACCGGGTGCGCAACGAGCTTTCCGAACAGGGCATCATCTCTGAGGAGTGGGGTGGCCAGAACATGTTCGTAGAGGTTTCGGCGCGGATGAAGGTAGGCATCGACGACCTCTTGGAGACCATTTTGCTGCAAGCCGATGTGCTGGAGCTGAGGGCCAACCCCAATGCCGCCGCCTCCGGCTTCGTGATCGAAGCCAAGCTGGATAAGGGCCGAGGTCCTGTGGCCACCGTGCTGGTCCAGCGCGGCTGCCTGCATGGCGGCGACACCGTGGTGGCCGGGACCTCCTTTGGCCACGTGCGTGCCCTGATCAACCCAAAGGGCGAGATGGTGGCGGCGGCCTATCCCGCCGACCCAGTGGAGATACTCGGCCTGAGCAGCGTTCCCGAGGCCGGCGACGAGTTCCGGGTCTTTGCCGAAGAGCGCGATGCTCGCAACTTGGCCGTTGACCGGGCGCTGCGCAAGCGTCAAGCCGAGCAACAAGAGCGCGGCCATGCATCCTTGGAAGACCTTTTCGCCCGTATCGAAGAGGGTGCCGAAGAGCTGAACTTGGTGGTTAAGGCCGATGTGCAAGGTTCCATTGAGGCATTGAAGGATGCCTTGGCCAAGATGGATCAAGATGAGGTGCGGCTCAACGTCATCCATTCGGCAGTCGGCGGCATCACCGAGACCGATGTCACCTTGGCAGCGGCCTCCGATGCTGTTATCATCGGCTTTAACGTTCGTCCCCAGCCCAAGGCGCGCTTGGCTGCCGAGCGCGAGAAAGTTGAGATCAAGACCTACCGGGTCATCTATCAGGCCATCGAAGACATCAACCAGGCTCGTATCGGCCTGCTGAAGCCAGATGTCGTGGAGGAAGAGACCGGTGCCGCCGAGGTCTTGCAGCTCTTCCGGGTGCCGAAGCAGGGTACCATTGCCGGCTGTTTGGTGTCTGAGGGCGAGATCGAGTCCAGCAACAACCTGCGGGTGGTGCGGGACGGTGCCGTGGTCTTTGAGGGCAAGATTGCCTCGCTACGTCACTACCGTGACGAGGTGAAGTCGGTGCGTGGCGGCTCGGAATGCGGTATTGGCGTCGAAGGCTTCCAAGACCTGAAAGAGGGCGATATCCTTGAAGCCTATCGGATGAAGGAAGTCGCCCGTGACTCATGATAGGGGCTGAGTAATAAAGCAAAGCGCACATACCCGTAAGGCCAACGAAGCGGTCAAGGAAGCCTTGGCCAAGGTCTTATTGGTAGGTGTCTCCGACCCGCGTTTGGGCAATGTGACAGTTGGCGGCGTCGAGGTCAGCCCTGACCGCCGGGTGGCCAAGGCCTTCATGATCGTCGATGATGCCCACGCTGACGAGGTGCTGGCCGGCCTACAAAGCGCCAAGGGCCGTATCCGCAGCTTGCTCAGCCAAGAGCTGGGCTGGCGCTACACGCCGGAACTGCGCTTTGGGATGGACACCACTTTGGATGAGGCCGATAATATTCGCAAGGCTTTGAAGCATGTGCCGCCGACGCTGGCGATAGCCAAGGACGATCACGGCTACCCGTTGCCCGAGGCTGGCACCTGTAAAGAATAGGGGGATAAAGCGATGCTTCCCGACGGGGCATTCTCAAGAACTGCCGAGCTGTTCAGGCCCGGCATGAAGGTGGCGCTTTGCGGCCATCGCAACCCTGATGGCGATGCCTTGGGGTCGTCGGTGGCGATGACACTTTGGCTGGAAGGCATAGGCTGTGATGTGGTGCAGCTTTTAGCTGACGGCCCCGATGCCCCTGAGCTTTACTCCTTCTTGGCGGGCTATGACTTCACTGCTGCTGCCGACTACCATGGCACCCCCGACCTCTTTGTGGCGCTCGACCTCTCCACCCCCTCTAGGCTGGGGGCGGCCGAGGCGGTGCTGAAACGCTCACCGCGCTCTTTGGTCATCGACCATCACCGCGGCTATGACGGTTTTGCCGACCAAGCGTTGAGCAGCCCGGAGGCGGCAGCCTGTGGCTTGATCGTCTGGCAGTTGATCGGGCATGCTGGGTACCTCCGCAGCCGCCAGATGGCTGAGGCCTGTTATGTTGCCCTGATCACTGACACCGGGCGTTTTGCCTTCCAAAACACCGATGAAGAGGCCTTGTTGGCAGCGGCGGAGATGGTTGCGGCGGGCGCTCACCCGGCCTTGATCTCGAGTTTGATCTATGACCAGCGCTCGCCGGGGGCGATGGCACTGGAGGCCAAGGTGATCGAGCGGATGCGCCTGTTGTTTGACGGTAAGGTGGTTTGCTCTTGGCTGGACGACCACGATCTCGCCGCATTTTTGGTGGAGAAAGACGAGACGGAAGGCCTGCCGACGTTGCTCCGCTCACTGAAGGGTGTCGAGGTGGCGATATTGCTGCGCAAAGAAGGCGGCAAGGTGCGGGCCAACCTGCGCGCTAAGGGCGGCTTTGACGTGGCGGCGATCGCCAAGGGCTTTGGCGGCGGCGGCCATACCGCAGCCGCCGGCTTCACTTTTGCGGGCAGCTTGGAGGCGGTAATCGAGGCTGTCAGTGAGAAGTTGGCGGCCACCGCGATAGGCACGACCAGCCAGCAACCGTTGTCTGTTTCGGACTCGGTCGTATCTTCGGGGCCTGCCCTGGCAGCCAACTGCACAGAGGCACAGTAAGGGCAGCCACGATGGGCCGCGCTCGCCGTGGGGCTACCGATTTGAACGGGGTGCTGTTGGTGGACAAGCCGACTGGCATCACCTCCCACGATGTGGTGGACTGTTTGCGTCGGGCTTCTGGTGAAGGCCGCATCGGCCATGCCGGCACACTTGACCCAATGGCCACTGGACTGCTGGTGGTCTGTGTGGGGCCAGCCACCAAGCTGGCAGAGCACCTGACGGCTGCGGATAAAAGCTATCTCGCCCGCATCATCTTCGGCACCTCGACCGCCACCGATGATAGGGAAGGCGAGGTGCTGGAGCAGGCCACGCCGCCAGCCTGTCTTGCAGATCCCGAGTACGTGCAGTCGATACTGGCCGCTTTCGTCGGCGAGATATCCCAGATGCCGCCACAGTTCTCGGCCATCAAGCTGGACGGCGTGCCCGCCTATCGTCTGGCCCGTCAGGGCCGGCAAGCCGAGCTCAAAGCCCGGCAGGTGCGGATATCGAGCCTTGAGTTGTTGGCTGCTACTGCCGATAGCTGGGATATCAGTGCCGATGTCTCCAAAGGCACCTATATTCGCTCCTTGGCCAGAGATATCGGCCAAGCGGTGGGCTGTCCCGCCCATCTGGGGGAGCTGCGGCGCTCGGCCGTTGGCCAGTGGCGTGTTTCCCAGGCGCAGCCGCTGGCCGAGCTGGAGGCGGCCGCCCGGGCCGGGAGCCTGACGGAGCATTTCTTGGAGCTGGCGGTCGGTCAGTGAGTGGGGGCAAGCTGGAGGCAGTCTGTACCATCGGCGTTTTCGACGGTCTGCACATTGGCCATCGCTACCTGCTTGACCAAGCTATTGGCGATGCCCGCAGCTTGGGTCTGCCCTGCGTGGCACTGAGCTTTGACCATGACCCGGAAGAGGCGTTCTTGCCACCGGAGAAGGTGCAACACCTGCTCTCCAATACCGAAAGGCTAGAGCTGCTGGCTAAAAGTGGTGTAGATCAGGTCATCGTCTTGCATTTTGACCACGCTCTGGCTGCGCTCACGGCTACGGAATTCTTAGATCAGGTGCTGGGACGCTTGCTGGCACCCAAGAGCATCCATGTTGGTGCGGACTTCCGTTTCGGCGCTGCAGCTCAAGGCGACGTGGCCTGCTTAAAGCAGTGGGCGGACAGCCGGGAGGTGGCGGTATTCGGTCACCAACTGCTGGGTGACGGCGGCCAGGCAGTGAGCGCCAGCCGCATTCGCGCCTGCTTGGCCGACGGTCGATTGGATGAGGCCAACCAACTGCTCGGCCGGCCACACCACCTTAAAGGCCGGGTTGTGCGTGGCCGCGGTGTCGGCAATTCGCTGGGCTTTCCGACCGCCAATATTGCCAGTGATGATGGGGTCGTCCTTCCCGCCGATGGGGTCTACGCCGGCCTCGTCCAGTTCGGGGAAGTGCGGCAAACAGAATCAGTTTCGGAGAATGGCCGCGCTGCGCCGTCGGATGCCCCGCCGCTGCCCCAGGCAGAGTTGCATGCTGCCGCCATCTCGGTCGGTGTGCCCCTGAGTTTTGATGGCGTTGCCGCCAGTTTAGAGGCTTTCTTGCTGGACTACCAAGGCGACCTCTACGACCAGGAACTGAGGTTGCACTTTCTTAAATACCTACGGCCAATGCAGGTTTTCGGCGATGCCCGCGCCCTCTCCCAACAGATATCCGATGATGTGCGGCAAACCAGAAAACTGGCCGCACAATATGAGTGCGAGCAGTAACACCCAATTTTTCCGAAGGTGAGGATCTCTTCTGCGATCGTCCATCCCAAAACCGGAGATTTCCTTTAAAATGGATGAGGCTTTCTATCGTTAGCCATTTGTATGCCCCTTATTGTTTGTTCCGAATTCTCAGAGGAGGACTGTCTGGATGTCTGATATTGTCCAAACTACAGGAATGTTGGCCTGGATCGCGCCTGCTGCCGCTGTCATCGGCTTGGCCTTTGCGGCCTATTTGGCTATCTGGGTGCTGAAGCAGGATGCTGGCAACGAGCGAATGCAGTACCTGTCCGGTTTGATCCAAAAAGGCGCTAAGGCCTTTCTGATCGCCGAGTACAAGAGCCTGATCATCTTCGCGCTGGTCGTGGCCATCGTCTTGGGGGCGGCCATCAGCCCCTTCACCGCCTTGGCCTTCTTGACCGGCGGCATCTTGTCTGTTATTGCTGGTTATATTGGCATGTACGTGGCTACCCGGGCCAATGCCCGTACCACTCATGCTGCCCAAACGGGTATTGCCGCCGCACTCAAAGTGGCCTATCGCTCCGGTCTGACCATGGGCCTGGTCGTGGCCTCGCTCGGCCTTTTCGGCCTCGCCCTCTGGGCGATCTTCTTTTTGGTCAACGCCGCGCACCCGGAGCCGGAGATCGTTGATGGCTTTGTGATGGGTGCCTCATCGATAGCGCTCTTTGCCCGTGTTGGCGGCGGCATCTACACCAAGGCGGCCGATGTCGGCGCTGATTTGGTGGGCAAAGTCGAGGCTGGCATTCCCGAAGACGACCCGCGCAATCCCGGTGTCATCGCTGATAACGTCGGCGACAACGTCGGCGATGTGGCCGGTATGGGTGCCGACCTCTATGAGAGCTATGCCGGTGCCCTTCTGGCACCAATGGTGCTGGCGGTGGCAATGGCCTTCACCGTCGGCTCGCCGCTGGGTGGCGGTTTGATCGAAGAGGGCAATCACAGCATTTTTGCCGGCTTCACCCTAGACGGCATCTTAGCCCTGATCATGCCGCTGTTGTTCGCTGCAGGCGGCATCATTGCTGCCATCGTCGGCTTGCTGGCTGTGAACACCCAGGATCCCAACAAGATCCACAAAGCTTTGAACCGCGGCACCTACCTGACCTCTGGTTTGGAGCTGGTGATCATTCTCGTCCTCTGCCTGATTTGGCAAAGTGTCGGCAATATTCCCGCGGTTTGGTTCTTCGGTTGCACGGCTGCCGGCTTGGCTGCCGGTCTGGCCATCGGCAAGCTTACCGAGTATTACACTTCCTATCACCATAAACCGGTGAAGAAAATCGCCCAAGCTTCAGAGACCAGCACGGCGACCAATATCATCGAAGGCCTCGCCACTGGTATGTTCTCCACTGTGTTTCCGGCTCTTGTACTGGTGGCCGCAGTGGCTGTGGCCTATATCTGTGGTATGCAGGTGGGTGGCAAGGAATGGGCCTTGCAGTTCGGTGTTTACGGCATTGGCCTTTCGGCCTTGGGCATGCTCTCCACCACAGCGGTTACCGTCGGTGTGGACGCTTATGGGCCGGTGGCCGACAATGCCGGTGGCATTGCCGAGATGGCCGGTCTGCCACCGGAGATCCGGGAGCGCACTGATGCTTTGGATACTGTGGGCAACACCACCGCTGCTGTGGCCAAAGGCTTCGCAGTTTCCTCGGCTGCTTTGACGGCCCTAGCCCTCTTCGTCGCCTTCAAAACCAATTTGGAGCATCATCTTGGCAAGGATGCCATGCTTGTTCAGCTGGACAATCCGTATGTGATCATCGGTGTCCTCATTGGGGCAACTATGCCGTTCTTCTTCGCCGCCATGACCATGGGGGCGGTGAGCCGGGCGGCCAATGCTATGATCGTTGAGATACGGCGTCAGTTCCGGGAGATCAAGGGGCTTTTAGCTGGCGATCCGGGAGTCGAGCCGGACACTGAGGCTTGCGTGACCATCTCCACCAAGGCCGCCTTGCGAGAGATGCTGTTGCCGGGAATTCTGGCCGTAGTGATCCCGGTGGTCTTGGGCATCCTAGATGTCAAGATATTGTCGGGAATGTTGATCGGCACCCTGTGCTGCGGTTTTTTGATGAGCGTCTACATGGCCAACACCGGTGGTGCTTGGGATAATGCCAAGAAGTACATCGAGACCGGTGTCCACGGTGGCAAGGGTTCAGATGCGCATAAGGCCGCTGTGGTCGGCGACACTGTTGGCGACCCGTTCAAAGACACTTCCGGCCCCTCCATCAACATTCTGATCAAGGTGGTCACCGTGGTGTCGTTGGTCTTCGTGCCGCTCTTTGCCAATTTGGGCGGTGGAGTGTTGCACGGCATCATTGGCTAAACGGCCTGACTTGGCACCGGCTGCCGCCCCGGTGCCCAACGAGCAACAACTGGCGGCCATCGAGGCCGTTGACGGGCCGGTGCTGGTGGTGGCCGGCCCCGGTACTGGCAAGACCCAACTGCTCAGTCTGCGGGTGGCCAATATCTTGGCCACCCGGGATGTCAGCCCAGAAAATATCCTCTGCCTGACTTTCACCGATGCCGGTGCCGAGGCGATGTCCAAACGCTTGGCGCAGATGATCGGCAAAGCGGCCTACGAGGTGCGCATCAACACCTTCCATGCCTTTTCGGAGTTTCTCCGTTCCCGTTATATCGAGTACTACGACCGCTCGCCCTTCGATGCCAAAATCACCGATCTGCAAGCGCTGCGGGTTTTGAGAGCTCTGCTGGAGGGGCTTTCTGTCAGCGACCCACTCTACCAGAGGTCGCAGAAGGGGGGTGTACCCGGTCAGCTTAGCCAGATGCAGTCGCTGATCAGCAAGATCAAGCGTTCTGGCCTGAGTACCGACGAGCTGCGGTTGGCGGCGCGGCAAAGTTTGGAAACTATCGATTACCTAGAGCAGCAGACTGACTTGGTAGAGGCGATGTGTGCGCCAATGCCTAAAAAGGCCGAGGCCAAGTCGGCTTTTTGCGATGAGCTGAAGACTAGGGCGGCTTTGATCCTCAGCAGTCTGCCCGCTGCCCTCACAGAGCGGCGGCTGGCACTGCCGGGAAGCTACGACCCCTATGGCCTTTATCTGGCTGCTCGCCTAGAGCAGACCGAATGGTATGAGGGTACCAAGACCACAGGTTTACAGGCGCTGAAAAAAGAACTCTTCGACACCAAGGCCATGAGCTTCAACCCTGTCGAGAAGAGGCGCCATCAAAAGATGCTCAGTGCCTTGGATGTTTTCGACCGTTATCAGGAATTTTTGGTGACCCACGGTCTTTATGACTATGATGATATGATACTGGACACGGTGGCGGCAATCGAGACACATGCCGAGTTCCAAAGACTGCTTGAAGCCCAGTACCGCTATCTTCTGGTCGATGAATTCCAAGACACCAATGGCTCACAGATGCGCCTTGTCGAGTTGCTTTCCGCAGGTCAGGATAGCCCGAACATCATGGCAGTGGGCGATGACGATCAGGCTATCATGCGCTTCCAGGGTGCTAGTGTGGCCTTCCTCAAACAGTTCGAAGAGAAATACCTAGGTACCCGGCGTATCGTTTTGCAAGAGAACTTCCGCTCAACTCCATCCCTAGTTGGGCTGGGAGGGGCTATTGCCCGTCAGATCGTCGGTCGCTCCGAGGCCAGTGCCGAGGACAAACGGCTCTTCGCCCATCGCCGCGAAGAACGGCCGACGCAGTTCAGTGTCAACAAGTATTTGAGCTGCGAGCTGCAATACTATGATATCGCCCGCTCGATTAAAGAACGCATCGATGCCGGATTCATCGAGGCTGCTGCCGACCCTGCCGAGGCCATCGCGGTCATCGCTTGGAAGCGCAGCAGCCTGGAAGCCCTGATCCCTTATCTCAAGGTGTTCGGCATTGACTACCGCTATGACGTGACCGCCACGGTGGGCAAATCTGAGCCTTTGCAGGGCTTTTTGGCTTGCTTGCACTATGTGGCACACTTGGCTAACGGCAACGTTAGCCGCGCTGACCCCTGGTTGCCACAAGTCGTCGCTGCACCGGAGCTGGGGGTGGCGGCCGAAGAGTATGTACGCTTTGCGCTTCAGGCCGGTCGCGCCAGCAAGGGCTGGAGTAGCGAGTTGCTGCGGCTTGGACATGATGATGACGGTGCTGATGACAGCTTTCCCCAGTTGGCAGTGCTTAGGGAGTGGCTGGCCAAAGCGGTCAAGGCCGCTGCTGCCAGCTCTGCCCAGCGGGTCATCCATATCTTGGCTAAGCCTTTTATTGACTACTACCAAGGCCGCATCGAGTCCGACCCCTTTACGGTGATGGAGCTGAACTATGGCATTGCGGCCTTGCTCGGTTTCGTTATCGGCGAAGCCGAGGCAGAGCACCAACAGCAAGGCGGCGGCCGTGGTCGCTCGCTGCGGCTGGCCCAAGTGGTTGAGCTTTTGGAAGAGACCGACACCTACGGCCTGAACATCAACATCCCGGTGCCTGTGAGTCGGCCGTCGGCCATCTCTCTGAAGAGCGCACACGGCTCCAAAGGCTTGGAATATGACTTGGTATACCTGCTGGATGCTGATGAGAAGAGCTGGCACAGCAAGCATCGGCGGCCAGACATTGCCTGTCCCAATATATACTTAAGCGAAAGCCCGGACGATGACGACATGCGACGGCTGCTGTTCGTGGCGTGTACCCGGGCAAAGTACGAACTGCAGATGAGCATCGGCCGGGCAGGCGTGGCGGCCGAGCTCTTAGAAGTCGCTCCAGAGGTAGCCGTGGAACTCTCTGAACATGAGGTTGCAGAGCAGTCTATGGTAACTTGGGAGGACAGCTACTTCCCCGACAATCCCCAGATGCTGGACTTGGTGTACTCGGAATTGGCTAAAAAGAAGCTTTCAGCTACCATGCTGAACAACTTTGTGCACTTTGGCTGGGAGGGGGATGGCAGCACTAGGGGGTTCGTTTTCGACCAAGTGTTCCGCTTCCCGCGACCGCCGATCTCCTATTTCGAGTTCGGCAATCTAGCACACCGCTACTTGGAGCTGTACCTGCGCCACGTGGTGCAGGCAGCGAGCATAAGCCCCACCGAGCTGCTGGCTGCGATGCATCGGGAGATCGAGCAGCTCGACTTTGACCAAGCCGACCTCGGCAGTATGCATGAGCGCTTGGACCTGATCGCCGAAGTCTTCATCCCCCAGGCTGGCATTTATCTGAAGCCCGATTCCCTTTCCGAGCAGTGGCTGAACGCTTTTCTGGACGGGGTGCCACTGGTCGGCAAAAGCGACCTCCTAGTGTTTGATGCTGTTCACCGGACGATTCAGATTGCAGACTATAAGACCGGCAAACCTAAAACCGGCAGCTTCGATGCTGACTACCGCCGTCAGTTGATATTCTACAAACTGCTCATCGAAGAGGGCGGCCAGTATTCGGGCTGGAAGGTGGCCGGCGGCATGGACATCTTCATCGAGCCTGACCCGAAGACCAAGGAGCTGCCCGATCCCTTGTTGGCAGCAGTCTCTGAGGCTGATGTCGAGCACGTCCGCCAACTGATCCGAGTTGTCTACTGGCGCATTCAAAACGCCGACTTCGACACCTCTGCTTTCAGGGAGAAGGTGTTGGCGAAGATCATCGCCAGTGACGAGCCGCTGGCCGGGGAGGCCGATTCCGAAGCAAACCCCGAGGCCGACGACATTCAGTTGGCCTTTGAGCTTTGGCTGATAGATGACTATGAGCAAAGATCGTCCGCATCCCACTAAGATTCTGAAGCTTTGAATTAGCCTCATGTCACATGGAATATATGCATCTTTTCGGCACGTGATCGTTTTCTTCGGCCAATGATCAGATTCTTCTTCTAAAATCCTATATAAAAAAGTGATGCATCCAAAACCAGTATTGACAACTGGTCAATACTGGTTTTGGCGACTATGATTACCTCAGAACGTAAAGCATGAATAACGTTCTTTCTGCTATCGCAGACGCCCCCCCTTCATGTCAAGTAAATGTCAAGCATCCCGACGCACCTAGTAAGCGCTGGGTTTTGCTATGGCGGTGAGTTGCGCCCGTAGTTTGCCGGGCATTTCCGTAAAGGTCGTACTAGGGAAGAGCTACGACACAGTGTTTTGAAGGCATGGGAAAGGAGCGTTGCGCATGACCGAAATCAAATATGCGGACAACTACGTGGAAATGGCCATTGAGGAGATGAGGAGGTACACGCCCACCTCGCCAAAAAAGCTGCGGCAGCTGGAGCTGGATGCCGAGGCCTCGGCGGCGAGGCTGGCCGAGGTGGCCGGGCAGGCCCGCGAGCAGTACTACTACGCAC
>JGI20171J29575_12612821_pt1 | contig 62641 bp, 64 predicted proteins | sample TergutNc150P4_FD_29575 | JGI IMG/M metagenome (IMG submission 29575)
GCCCGGCAGCGCGTCCCAGGAGGACACTGGCGGCGTGACGGCTCCGTCCGCCAATGCGGCGGCTGCGTCTGCCAATGCGGCTGCCCCAGCCGCCCTGATATTCTCATCTGAGCTGAAGCCGCTGGTCTTCTCCGGTCAAATCGAGCGTCGCCCCAATGATCGCAGCATCTTCCGCTACCTGCGCTTCAGGCTGCATGACGACACTGCCGACACCTTCTTTGCGGGCATCTTCCAAGTGATGGCCGGCCAGTTGTTGGAAATCGATGCCCAAGGCATTCGAGTACGTTCCTATACCACGCTGGTTGACGAGCTGCGCTCCAGTGCCAAAAGCGACAAACACCAGCCCTACGGCCCGGATGCCGCCCGCCGTTATTACGAGATGCTCACAGAGTCAGTGCGTGATCGACTGAAAAGCGACTATCCAGTGGGTACCGCCCTTTCTGGGGGCATGGACTCCACCACCTTGGCCACCCTGGTCTGTCAGTTGATGGAGCAAGATCCAGACAGCACCAAGGCGGTGGGCAGTAAACAGCAGACTTTTTCGGCGGTCTTCCCCAATTCGATCAACGACGAAGAGTGCTATATCGACGCTTTTATCCGTGATCACAACTCGACAGTCGATGCCCATAAGTGCCAGCCGCAGGCGGCCGAGTTCGTCGACGGCCTCGATGACTTCATCTATACCATGGAGCAGCCGATCATCTCCACGGGTCCCTATGCGCAGTACCAAATGCTGAAGATGGCTGCCAAAAACGTTCGGGTTTTTCTGACTGGCGCCGGCCCTGACGAGATGATGGCCGGCTATGTGCCCTACTATTTCGTTTATTTGCGCCAGCTGCTGCACCGCCATCACTACCTGCGCTTCCTGCGTGAGGCCCTGGCCGCGTCAGACAAGGTATTCCGCTTGTTACGGGTGCGCTTTGCCTCCCGGCTGGGCGGTAAGAAGGCTTGGGACGAGAAGAGCTTCATCAGCCCCCAGTTCGCTGCTGGCTACACCGACGAGCATTATCAAGCGGTGCAGGATAACTTGAAGCTGCGTCTGGTGGACGACCTTTTCGTGATCTCCGCCCCCTGCGTTGCCCGCTATGAGGACCGTAGCGCCATGCGCTTCTCCTTGGAAGGCCGTCTGCCCTTTGCCAACAAGGACCTGGTGCGCTACATCTGGTCGATGTCCGACGATGCCCTGATCAAAGGCGGCTGGAACAAGCACATGCTGCGCGATGCGATGCTGCCTTACCTGCCTCGCGAGGTGCTGAACCGGCGAAACAAGATCGGTTTCTCGACGCCGGAGGTGGAGTGGTTCGGTATGCTGAAAGACAAGTTCTTGGAAATCTTCGAGTCTGAGAGCTTTGCTGCCCGACCTTACTTCAATGTTGGCACGGTGCGTCAGGCTTTCCGGGCATTCTATGATGGCAAGGGCGATGCCACCACCTTGGCCTTTTGGCGGCTGTTGCATTTGGAACTCTGGTTGCGCCGCTTTATCGATGCTCCTTTGCCGCCGACTCCCGAAGAGCCGCCGCATCCCCGGGGCGGGCACTTGAAGAACACCACTAGGCCCTTGCCGCCATTGGACGGCGTTAGTTGATCTGCCGGGCGGCTGATCGGCGTATTCACCGGTGAAGATGCTGGCCATCATCGTTGGCAAGCTTTTGGTGGCTGTCGGCCGTCTGTTGGGAAAGGGGTCATCGACACCCGGGGCGGTTGCTTTGCGCCTCTGCCCGACGCTGGATAGGCGTTTCGTATTGCCGGCAGTCAGGGTGGCGGTGACGGGATCATCTGGTAAGGGCTCCGTGTCGGCACTGATCGCTGCCAGTTTGCGGCAGATGGGTTTTAGCGTTGTCCATAACAGTGAAGGCTCAAACATGCGAGCCGGTATTGTGGCCATGCTGCTGGCTGCTGCCGATGTTCGTGGCCGGGTGAGTGCTGATGTCGTGGTGACCGAGGTCGATGAGCGTAGCTGCAAGCATGTTTTCCCGGCCTTTCAACCCGGGTTCGTGGTGATCACCAACATCACCCGCGACCAGCCGCCCCGGCAAGTGCATACTGACTACATATTCACCGAGATAGAGAGGGCGCTGAGTGGCAATGAGCTGTTGCTGGTCAATGGCGACGACCCGCTGCTGATGCGTTTCGGGCTGCCTAGGGTCGCTGGCCAGCAGCCTTATAGCTCGGGACAGCAGGCAGGACAAGATGTGTCGGCCGTGGAGCAGGACGCGGTGGGCGCAGGGCAGGGGTCGGATGCCCCGTCCCGCCGGTTGCTGACCTACGGGCTAGGCAAGCACCGATCAATGCATAAAGCTCGTCATTGCGGGCCTGACCCGCACTCTTTTGCGCCGTCAACAACAGCAAAGATGGGTTATGCTACATCAGAATCTGGCTCAACAGCATTGACTGACACTTTCCTAGCTGCTTCGGACTTCAAAACTGCGGAGTCCCGTTTCGATGTTTTTGACGCTGCCTTTTGCCCGCTTTGCGGACAGCGGTTGAGCTATGACTACTACCTGATCAACTCGACTGGCGGCTTTAGCTGCCCGGAAGGCCATTTTAGCCACCGTATCGACCTGGCGGTCAGCGAGCTGCGGCGAGGCGCAGCAGATGATGGCAGCGCCGACACGATCTGCCTCCAAGACGGCCCGACGATCCAGGCCAACAGCCGCCTGCTCTTCAATGTCTTCAACGTCGTTGCCGCCTATGCCCTGCTGACCCAGTTACCTTTGGGCATCGACAAGGAGCAAGCGGCGTTGGCGCTCAGCCAACAGGCTGTTTCTAAAAAGATCTTCCATGCCTACCGGTGGCGCGGTCGGCCAACCTACGTGATGAGCAACAAGGCAGAGAACGCTGCCACATTCGACCAGTCGCTGCTCTTTGCCGCCAACTTGCCGGGGCCTTTGGTGCTGGTGGTGGGCTGGATGGAGATCAGCCGCCGTTATCAGGCCGACGACATCTCTTGGCTCTATGATGTCAATTTCGAGCTGGTGGCCGAACGGTTGAGTGCTGCCATTTGCACAGGTCCGGATGCGGCATCGATCGCCGTGCGCCTGAAGTATGCCGAAGTGGATGAACGCTGTATCCACGTTTTCGCCGACATGGACGCTCGGGTTGCCGGTGCTCTAGAGGCCACAGAGGGCAGCATTGTTGCTGTCTTGAACTTTGACCACGTAAGGCCGTTTATCCGCCTGATACAAGGCGAGGGGGCATCTTGATGGCAATCAGTCCAAGGAAACAGCGATCAACACAAAATGCCCGTCATTGCGGGCTTGACCCGCAATCTTTTGCGCCAAGTTTAGAGGGAAAAATTGCGGCTTACGACCGCAATGACGGTGCCTGGACATTAATCGGCGCTTCCCTAGAGCATCAAGTGGGAGTGACTTTCGGCGGCAGGGAGGTGCTGTGAGCGCTGGTACTGCCTCGATAACGCTGCTGCACCTCTATGACGACCTGCTGAACCTTTACGGCGAGAACGGCAACGTCAAGGCTTTGGCGCACACGCTCAGGCGGGCTGGCCTTCAGGTCAAGGTCCAGCACTGCCGCATCGGTGACTCACCGGACTTCGAGCAGGCCGACTTGGTCTATATGGGATGCGGGTCAGAGCCCAAACAGTTGCTGGCCTTGCGGCATCTTGCTGGCCTGCGCACGCCCCTCCAAGCCTATCTAGCGCGTGGCGGCCTGATGTTGGCCTGCGGCAATGCCGCCGACCTCCTAGGCAGCGAGATCATCGAGGCTGACGGTTCGAGCTTGCAGGCCTTGGGCATCTTTGACTATCAAGCGCAACGCCTTGATGAGCGGGAGGTCAGCGAGGTGCTCTTCAGCTTTGCTGCTCGTCCGCTGATCGGCTTTCAAAATCGTGGCTCCTACATCCAGTTCCCATCGTCAGATGCCATGCCATTGGCCGTTGCTGCGCCCGCCGCCGCATCTGTGGCCGTGCCTGCCGATGTACCTGCTGACGCTCGGCCAGCTGACAGCGGAGCCAGTGGCGTGCTTGCCGATGCGCCCGCCGCCGTGCCCGCCGCCGTGCCCGCCGCCGCATCTGTGGCCGTGCCCGTCGCCGTGCCCGCCGCCGCATCTGTGGCCGTGCCCGCCGCCGTGCCTGCCGCCGCCGACAGCGACAGCGATGCCAGCGCTCTGCAACCCCTGTTTCAGGTGCAAAAGGGCTTCACTACCGGCTTTGTGCCGCCACTGCCCGGAGAAGGCTTCATCATCAAAGGCTTCATCGCCACCACAGTACTGGGCCTGCTGCCCCGCAATCCGGCCTTCTTGGCCTGGTTGGCCGAAGCTCTAGCTGACAGCAACCCGCTGGTCCGGCCAAAGGCAGCAATTCCCGACTCTGCCTACCAACGCTTCGGCCTCCAGCTGGACATCCAAGCGAACAAAGAATTTTTAGCCCGCCACCACGGCATCTTTTGCCCTGAGTAGTTGAGGCGTTATTACTGTTACTGTGGTAGATCGTGGTAGTACTGTCAGGGTGGATGACCTAGAGCTGTCCATCTCCCTTGCCGGACTGGCTGTTGTTATTATCCATTGGCATCGCCAAGGACAACTTGGGGGGATGCTGGTGGTCTGTCACTGTCGCCGCGAAGACGACAAGGTGATCAGGATAATATCCGCAAGAAAGGCGACGAAGAAAGAGGCAGGCAGTTATGGAAGTTGATGAGATGAGAGAAGAATACGACTTCAGTGGCTCAAAGCCGAACCCTTATGCCAAGAAGCTGAAGAAGCAGGTCACCATTCGTATCGATGAGGCATCGATTGACTATTTCAAACAACAGGCCGCTGAGGTGGGTGTTCCTTACCAGAGCCTGATCAACCTGTATTTGGCCGACTGTGCCGAAAAACACAGGGAACTGAGGCTTGTTTGGGATTAGCTGCCGCCCGCCAGCAGCCTCAACTGTAGCCTGACCCATCACCACGGGGGCACTAGGATCAGCAAGCAGATCACCGGCAGCAGGCCGAAGAAGATGATACAGGCCAGCAGTATGATGCGTGCGCCTCTGACGCTGGTGCCATGGACAATGCCGAGTGCCATCATCTTCTCGGCATTGTGGAACATCAGTGTGAACAAGAGGTTGAAGGCCGAGAGCATGCCGCCCAGTCCCAGCAGCACAAACTTCGATCCGTGGCCGTCAATGACCCCAGCGACACTAACATGTAGCGGCACAACATCCGGCAAAAAGCAGAGCACGGCAACCGCCATGATCGCCACGGGGACAAAGCTGATCAGGACAAGCGGTGGGGTCAGTGCCTTCATGATACTTCCAGCAGCAAGTAGCTGTTTAGATTGCCGGTTCTGCCGTCGGCGTTGAAGCGGTAGGCGGCTCGGGCCTGCCCGGCCAGCGATGCAGCCAGCTGGTCGATCTCGCGGTCGGTGAAACTGTGGCAGTAGCGCCATGCCCCCGGGATGCCGTTGAAGCCGAGCAGGAAGTCGTTGTCGTCCAGGCCTGGTAGGCCGAGCTGGGCTAAGCCGTGCTGGTGGGACTCCCGCGCTTTGGCGGCCAGGCCGGCATCGTTTAAGAACTGCCAGAAGGAGACGATCACATAGCCGCCGGGGCGTGTTTGACCGATCAGGGACTGCAGGACCTGCTGGCGCTGCTCAACCAAGGGCAGGTGGTGTAGGAAGCCGAAGCAGACAGCTAGGTCGCAGAGTGGGGCAGCGATGTGCTCGCTTAGGCATAGGTCGTGTTGCAGCAGCTCCACGATGTCGAGGTTTTGGTATTGGTAGCGTACGGGTCTCTTAGGGAGATGCCGATTTAACGTGTCAAGCCCGTCATTGCGGCTCGTGAGCCGCAATGCTTCACCCGGCGGATCAGGGGAAAGATTGCCGGTCAAGCCAGCAATGACTGCAGTTTGGGCATTGATCGGTGCTTCCCTAGGTGAGTTCGCCCCGTAGTTCGGGCAATCGGTGTTGGTCTTCGCTACATCAGGCGGCAACAGTGCATCGCAGCAGTCCACAGCGTAAAAGTCCAAACTGTATTGGGGGAGCTGGGATGCGAGAAAGGCTCCGAAGCGCAAGTTGCCACAGGCCAAGTCGAAGATTGAGAGGCTAGGGGGGCTAGGAGTGTTGTGCTTACAAGGCGGCATGGCGTGATAGCATGGCTCATCCCTGTGGGAAGCATCCGAGAAGCTTGTCTGGTTCGGTTGCGGCGGCCCGCCCTTTCCGCAAAAACCAACATTCGCCAGCAACCCCAAGCAACGCTCCCAGCCCGGCCAAGGGGCAGCACGCGAGGCCGAGAACGGGGCATGGTTTTTTTGGTAGAACTCGTTGTTCAGATGGCAAAGCCTGTCGGCTGTCTTTATATCCATGGCCTTTCCAAGTGTCGGTGGTGGTGGTAAGCAGGGGGGCTCCCCGAAGACATCACTGTAATTATAGGGTTCTTTATCCTCTGGAGCCATCAGTGCAGGCTTGTGACTCTCGCATGGCGATTATGGCAGCCTTAACAGTAACAAGGGCCGCCTCGTTCATCGAAAGCAGACGGCCAAGACTTCCACATTTTAATATCTGTTATGAGATAATATCTACGTTTGACATAACTCCCGTCACCAGTGCAGAGGTGATTGCCGTGCTCGAAGACTACTTGACTGAACACGCTGACTCCGGTGTGCTTGCTGCTCAGATCGTGAGTGATATGTCTTTCAGCAACCGAACCGTGCGTGTCACCTTCGACCCTGCTATTAAGGGATTTGATGTCGGATTATTTGAAAGCGTCAATCCATTTTCAAACCTTGCAGAATTTGTTGGCGAGCCCATCGCCTTCAACGATGGTGTTGGCAGAAGGCTCCGGTCAGCAATCGATAGTATAGAAACGATTTTGGCCGACGGCACGAGCTTGGGTAAGCTTACGACCGCAGAACTGTATCGCATGGGTACAGGCAATGAATTGCAGTCCTGAGCAACGAAGAGAGAGGCGCAAATCGGCTTATCATGGAGACGGTAATCCTAGAAATGCTTGCGGCTTTGCGGCTGGCCGGCGGCGCTGCGCCAACCGCTGTTCCTGATGGTGGCGCTGTTGTTTTTGAACCCAGGGCTGTCGCCGCTCCTGCTGAGGCCGCCGTCGCCCCCAAGGGCGCCGCTACCGATGCCTCCGGCGATGCTTTTGCCCCTTCGGCTGCCGGCAGCGATGAGAAGCTGCTGGAGAAGATCATCCACCGCTATAACCGAGACATCGGCCGCCGCGACGGCTCTTGCTCTAAGAAGCAGTTGCTACCATTTTACCTGCAAGTCAAAGCCTCTGATCCCGAGCGCTGGGCGAGCTGGGGCGTTGATGCGCCGTTGGAGCAGCGCTTGGTACGGCTGTTGCGGGTCAAGCCGCGACGGACCGCTTCCGGTGTGGCCACCATTACTGTCATCACCAAGCCTTGGCCGTGTGCTAGTGACTGCCTGTACTGTCCCAACGACTTGCGGATGCCGAAGAGCTACCTGCATAACGAACCCGCCTGCCAACGCGCTGAACGTAGCCTCTTCGACCCCTACCTGCAGGTGGCTGCCCGCTTGCGCACCTTGACAGAGATGGGGCATCGCACGGACAAAATCGAACTGATCGTGCTGGGCGGCACTTGGTGTGACTATCCCGAGGCTTACCAACTGTGGTTTGTGGCCGAGCTGTTCCGGGCGCTGAACGATGGTTGCGGGGAATGGCAGGAGGATCATGGGGGCGAAGCGGGGGGTCAAGATGCCCACGCTGGTGATCCGGGAATCGGTACCAGCAGACAAAAGCCCAGCATCGTCGACCAAGAGGCTCGCGCCCGCCGTCAGCTTTACCGCCAGGCTGGCCTCAGCTCAAACGGCGAGCATCTGGCAGCCTTCGTGGCTACCGCTGCCGAGCAGCTGCACGACGGCCAGCTAGGCTACAACCAGGCTGTTTGCGGACTCTACCAAGACAGCCCGGCTTGGCGGGCCGTGGCCGCTTGGCAACAGGGTACGCTTGAGCATCTTTACGAACAGCAGCAGGCTAACGAGACCGCCGCTCACCGGGTGGTCGGGTTGGCCGTCGAGACCCGCCCGGACTCGCTGGATGCTGCTGCCTTGAGGCTGCTCCGGCAACAGGGCTGCACGAAGATCCAAATAGGCATTCAGAGCCTTGATCCCGAACTGCTCCAGATGAACCGCCGCCACATCAGCTTGCAGCGCATTCAGGAAGCGTTTGCGATCTGCCGCTTGTTCGGCTTCAAAATCCATGCGCACTTCATGTTGAACCTCTACGGGGCGACCTGCGAGCGTGACAAGCAGGACTACCAACGGCTGGTGAGCGACCCGCGCTACCTTCCTGACGAGGTGAAGCTCTACCCTTGCGCATTGGTGGACGGCACTGGGCTTTGCACACACTATGCTGATGGCACATGGCGGCCATACCGCCTTGACGAGCTGCTGGACGTGCTGGCCGCCGACACCTGCCAGACTCCTCCCTTCGTCCGTATCTCCCGGATGATCAGGGACATCTCATCCCAAGATATCATGGTGGGGAACAAGATGACCAATCTTCGTCAGTTTGTGGAAGCCAAAGTCGAGGCTGAAGGGGGGCAGATTCAAGAGATTCGCTACCGGGAGATCAACGCTCAGGCAGTGGCGCTGAAAGACCTGCGGCTAGAGACGCTTTGCTATCAGACGACAGTTTCTGAGGAATACTTCTTGCAGTGGTTGGTCGTTGGAGATGATCAGGCCGCTGGAGACAGGCAGGCCGCTGGAGACAGGCCGGCCGCTGGAGACAGGCCGGCCGCTGGAGACAGGCCGGCCGCTGGAGACAGGCCGGCCGCTGGAGGCAATCCGGGCGCTGTCGGCAAAGTTGTCGGCGACGGTGCCGCGACCGCCAGCGGCAATCCGGCAGTCACCAACAAGCTGGCCGGCTTCTTGCGGCTTTCCTTGCCAGATGAGGACTACGTGCGCCGCCGTCAGCCAGACTTGCCTGTGGTGCCGAAAGAGGCGATGATCAGGGAGGTGCATATCTATGGCAAGGTGGCCGGGCTGCACCAAAGCGGCGAAGGCGCACAGCATCTCGGCCTTGGCCGCCAGTTGATCAAAGTTGCTGCCGACATTGCCAGAGAGCATGGCTATCAAGCACTGAACGTGATCAGCTCGGTGGGTACCAGGGAGTACTACCGCAGCTTGGGTTTTGTGGACAGCGGCCTCTATCAGAAACTCAAGTTGCTGTAGGGAATCCGTCTCAGACGGGTTTGGCATGGCTGACAATTTGAGGTATCCCGAGATCAAATTGGTGCCTCTCCAGCATAGGATTACGAAACCGTCACTAGGCCTGTTCTCTGCTGTGCTGTTCTTCAGATAGAATATAAGCGTTCGGTTCGGGTGATCGTGCGCCTTAAGGTGGGTTGATGACTTTTTCTCGAGCGAACAAGCAAGTACGGCTTTGCAGACCTTGCCCAGTGCCCGCAGTGGCGCTCTGGGCTTAAGACGGAAAGGAAGTAACAGCTATGTTGACAGTGACTTTTGGCGGTGACCCCCTCGAGCTCAAGAACAGGCAGTTGGCGGTAGGGGACAAGCTGCCTGATGCCCGGCTTTTCGACAACCATATGACTTCTTTTGACATCTCCAGCACCAAGGGGCTGCGCGTTTTCCTGACGCTGCCATCGCTGGACACTCCGGTTTGTGACTTAGAGGTGCGGACTTTCAACCAAAAGGCCAGTGAGCTGCCCGGTGTCACCATCTATGCGGTGAGCGTCGATCTGCCTTTCGCCCAAGCACGCTGGTGCGGTGATGCCCATGTTGATGCCGTCAAATCCATCAGCGACTACAACGGCGCCGAGTTCGGCCGTGCCACCGGCACCTTCATTGAGGCTCTCGCCCTGCTGACCCGGGCGGTGATCATCGTCGATGCCGATGATACCGTAGTCTACATCCAGTACGTCCCGGAGATCGCCGACCCGCCAGACTACGAGTCTGCCTACGCCTGCATAGAGCAGCTGGTCAACGGCTAGGGAACTGCCGATCAAGGTACCGGCTGAAAATCAAAAGACGAACAGAGAAGCTCCCTAACAGGGGGCCTCTCTGTTCGTACGAAGTGGAGAAGTGGGATGCGGGCAGCGCCCATCGCGTGGTGAAGCCTTGTCGGCTGCTTATATCCGACATCTTGGCACTCGACGGCCTTGACTCGTCGCATGGCGAGACTCGCTCCCAGTTTTTGCGCAACATGGTCAAAGACGCATTGGCCAGCTCATCAGCGAAGTAAACTATTGATCTCCCAATCAGCCTGCGCATGAAGTCGATGGGCTCGCATGAACTGACCGTGCTAAAACACAGGGAGCCACGTCCTTGTGCCGGTGCCCCTAGGCACTCGGTCTCTTTTTCATTGCCATGTCTTGATCTATGCACTGCCTGGCCTTCTTAAAGATGATGAGTGGCTCTCACGCCATCTGGACAAAAGGATCAAGATGGAATCGATGATTTTGGGGCTGTCTGCATTCAGGGGCCAAAGAGGACTCATCAGCAGAAATATTGCTCCGTGGCCTTTTTTCGGGGGATATTCCAGCTGTTAAGGCACCGGCCTCAGGGCTGGATACACTTACCCACTTGATTGTCCGGGGCGGCTGGCCGGGATCAATAAGCACCCCCGTTGACAGAGCCTACCGATTGCCGCAAAACTACATCGCCACCTGAAAGAAAATGATCTCTCCCAAGTTGACGGCACTAGGCGTGATGGTGGGAAAGTGGCGAGGCTTTTGCACTCGTTGGCAAGAAATGCCGAACAAAATTCCTGACGATGCCGCGGCCAAGGTTATATCGAAGATGGATCCCTACGACCGAAGGCTTGTGCTGTCTTGGATCGACAAGAACCTTGATGGCTGTGAGAATCCCCGCCAACATGGCAGTGGGCTAGTGGGAACGAGGTCAGGGGAATGGCGCTACCGTATCGGTACATACAGGGAAATAGCCGAGATTCGCGATGAAGATATCCTGATCTTGGTTCTGACGATAGGCCATAGGTGAGATGAGATGTTGGATGAAGCTTACGAGAAGTATTATGGCGTGCTAGCGTACGTGGCAAAAAATCCAAATACTCCATCTGAAACTTTAGCGGCTCTTGCAATTAGGAATGACGAACCGGACATCGATTACATCTGCAAAGCTAATGTTTTGGAAAATCCCGGCGCACCCGAAAACCTGCTAGAAATTATGTCTAGGTCTGGCGATAAAGAAGATCGTATGAGGGTTGCCGGAAATCCTAGTACAGCAGAGCAAGCCCTCGGCCGCCAAGGCCCAGCGCTTCAAGCTGGAGTACCTGGGCTCTGGCCGCTATGTGCTGGCCTCCGCCCTCGACCCGTCCCTGGCGGTGGCCGTCAAAAACAACAGCGCCAAGGCCGGAGCCGGCCTGGTGCTGGCCAGGCACACACCCGGCAGTACGACCCAGGCCTTCAAGGTCAAGCTGGCGGGATAGGCGCTACCCAAGCGTTCCACGGCCAAGCTGGCGAAATAGGCGCTTGGACACCCCAGCACAGCGGCAGTGGGCGGTTGGCAGAAGTCAGACGGTCATAAGCACCCTCCCGGCAGCGCATCTTACGACGGTGCTGCCGGGAGGGTGCGGCCGCTTAGCATACGGAAGGAAGGAGCAGGGATGGCTTGCGGAGCGCATCGATGGCAATCTGCCTCTGACTCCCCGGGAAGCGCCGACTAATGCAAAACCCATCCCATCACGGCTCAGCAGCCGTGAGATGTCGGGTTTTTGCGCCGTCTAGCGGTACGGGGTATTGACAAGCTGGCTAACAATGGTCATCCTAGGTTGCGTTGAATTTTCGAAATTTTCGAAGGAGTAGATTTTGACCGCATCTCAGAAAACGCTGTTCTTGATTATTAGCTTGCCGAGCTTGTTGATTAGCGACGGGCTTTATTGGCATGTTGCCAGACAGCGGAGCTAGAGCGGTCATCCCAACGACCGGACTTCGAATCCCCTGCGGCAAGTGCCGCAGGGGATTTTCATTTTCCGGCAAAACAAGCATCCGGTAGTTGGGCAGTCAGTTAGAACAGTCAGTTAGGACAGTCAGTCGGCAAGCGGGTTTCTTTTCAAAGGAGAGCAAAGGAGAGCAGGTATGGCAAGGAGCATTAAGATTTTCGACACGACACTGAGGGACGGGGAGCAGTCGCCCGGCTGCAGTATGAACCTCAACGAGAAGCTGGAAGTGGCGGCACAGCTAGAGCTGTTGGCGGTAGACGTTATCGAGGCTGGCTTTGCCATCTCATCACCGGGCGACTTCGAGTCGGTCAAGGCGATTGCTGGGATCCTCAAGAACACCACCGTAGCCAGCCTCTCCCGGGCACTGACCAAGGATATCGATGCTTCTTGGGAGGCACTGAAGGCAGCAGTATCACCGCGCATCCACATCTTCTTAGCCACTTCGCCGATCCACATGGAGTACAAGCTGAAGATGACCCCTGACGAGGTCTATGAAAGCGCTGTGGCTGCCGTCAAGTACGCCAAGAAGCTTTGCTCAGATATCGAGTTCTCGGCTGAGGACGCCTCCCGCAGCGATGCCGATTTTCTCCATCGGGTGTTAGAGGGGGTGATCGAGGCCGGTGCCGTGGTGGTCAACGTGCCGGACACTGTGGGCTATGTCACCCCCAGCGAGTATGCCGCCTTGGTCAGGGGTATCAAGCAGCAGGTGCCGAACATTGACAAGGCGATGATCTCCGTGCACTGCCACGACGACCTCGGCCTTTCTGTGGCCAACTCGCTGGCTGCCATCGAGGCCGGTGCCGACCAAGTGGAATGTACCGTCAACGGTATCGGTGAACGGGCTGGCAATACGTCGCTGGAAGAGGTGGTGATGAGCTTGGCGGTACGTAAGGACTACTACCAGGCGGGCTGTGGTGTCGATACCAAGCAGATCTACCGTACCAGCCGGCTGATCTCCGGCATTACCGGCATGCGGGTGCAGGCCAACAAGGCCATCGTCGGCGAGAACGCCTTTGCCCACGAGGCAGGCATCCATCAGCACGGTGTGCTGGCCAACCGCGAGACCTATGAGATCATGACCCCGGAGTCGATCGGCCTTGGCGAGAACAAGATGGTGCTGGGCAAGCACTCTGGCCGCCATGCCTTTGAGGACAGGATCAAATCCTTCGGCTACACGCTGGACGCCGAGAAGCTGGACGCGGTGTTCGAGCAGTTCAAAGTGCTGGCAGACAAAAAAAAGGTGGTCAGTGACAAAGACATCGAGGCGCTCATCAGGGGCGGTGCCTTCGCTGCTGAAGAGGTCTACCGCTTGGATCGCTATGTGATATGCGCCGGCAACACCATCACCACCACCTCCACCGTGCGGCTGCTGCACCAAGGCGAGCAGGTCGAGGAGGTGGCCTCGGGCGACGGCCCGGTCAACGCCTCCCTCAGCGCCATCAACAAGCTGGTCGATGTGGATATCGAGCTGGTCGGCTATCAGATAGCGGCAGTCACAGAGGGCCACGACGCCCAAGGCGAGGTGAACGTCAAGATCAAGCGCGATAACAAGGTCTATCGCGGCGGCGGCGTCAGCACCGACATCGTCGAGGCCAGCATCCTGGCCTATCTCAACGCAATTAATAATATGCTGCAACTGCAAGGAGGGCAATGATGAGAAAGGTCGCAGTGTTCGACTCCATGCTCCGGGATGGAGCGCAGGGCGAGGGCATATCCTTCTCCGTGTTGGACAAGATGAAGATCGTCCGTGAGCTGGACGGTTTGGGGGTGGACTACATAGAGGCCGGCAACCCCGGCTCGAACCCCAAGGACTTGGAGTTTTTCGAGAAGGTCAAAGACTACCAGTTTGAACACGCCAAGCTGGCGGCCTTCGGTGCCACCCGCCGCAAGGGCATCCGGGCTGCCGATGATGCCCAAGTGGCATCGATCATGGCAGCCGGCACCCAGGTGGTGACGATCTTTGGCAAGTCCTGGGACTTCCACGTCACCGAGGTCATCCGCACCACCCTGGAGGAGAACCTGGAGATGATCGCCGACACAGTGCAGTACTTCAAAGCCCATGGCAAGGAAGTCGTCTACGATGCCGAGCATTTCTTCGACGGCTATAAGGCCAACCCCGAATACGCCTTGCGTACACTCAAGGCTGCCGAGGCGGCAGGGGCGGACTGCATCTGCCTCTGCGAGACCAACGGTGGTGCCTTGACCAGCGAGGTCTACCAGATAACCAAGGCGGTGGTGGACGCTCTGCAGGTGCCGGTGGGGATCCACACCCATAACGACGGCGGTATGGCGGTGGCCAACACCGTGGCTGCCGTCCAGGCCGGCGCGGCGCATGTCCAGGGCACGCTGTTGGGCATCGGCGAGCGTTGCGGCAATGCCAACCTCTCGACGGTCATCGCCGACCTCCAGTTGAAGTGCGATGTACAGTGTATTCCAGACGATCAGATGGCGAAGCTGACCGAGGCGGTGCGACGGGTGGCAGAAGTCTCTAACCTGACTCTAGACAACTTCATGCCCTATGTGGGCAAGAGCGCCTTTGCCCATAAGGGCGGCATGCACGCCGACGGGGTGATCAAGGCACCCAAGGCCTTCGAGCACGTTGTGCCGGAAAGTGTGGGCAACGAGCGCCGCTTCCCGATGTCGGAAGTGGCCGGCAAGGGCACGGTGCTGAAGAAGCTACAGGCCCTCTACCCTGGCTTGGACAAGGACTCCCCGCAGATCAAGGCCCTGGCCGACCAGGTCAAGGAGCTGGAGCACCGCGGCTACCAGTTCGAGGGGGCGGACGGCTCCTTTGAGGTGCTGGCCAAGCGGGAGTTCGAGAACTTCCCGAAGTTCTTCGACATCGAGACCTTCAAGGTCATCGAGGAGCAGACCGAGCGGGACGGCCGCCTGAAGGCCTCGGCGATGATCAAGGTGTTTGTCGACGGGGTCAGCGAGATCACCGCCGCCGAGGGCGATGGCCCCGTCAACGCTTTAGACCAAGCTCTGCGTAAGGCGCTTGAGGTCTTTTATCCGCAGATCAGTGAAGTACACTTAACTGACTATAAGGTTCGGGTCTTGGACTCACACATGTCCACTGCGGCTTTTGTGCGGGTGCTGATCGAATCCAGCGACGGCACGGATTATTGGACGACCGTCGGTGTCTCCACAGACATCATCGAGGCCAGTGTGATCGCGCTGGCCGACTCTATCGATTACAAACTGTTGAAAGGGAACTGACCCATGGGAATGACTACGACACAAAAGATCATGGCGGCGCACGCCGGCCTCGACCAGGTGCATGTCGGCGACTTGGTATTGGCGAACGTCGATCTGGTATTAGGCAACGACATCACGGCACCGGTGGCCATCAAGGAGTTCGCCAAGATCGGCGCTGCGCAGGTGTTCGACAGAGACAAGGTGGTGTTGGTGCCCGACCACTTCACTCCGAACAAAGACATCCAGTCCGCCGAGCACTGCAAGCTGATGCGGGAGTTCGCCTGCAAAATGCAGATCACCAACTATTTTGAGATCGGTGAGATGGGCATCGAGCATGTGATCATCCCGGAGAAGGGGCTGGCCGCTGCCGGTGAGCTGATCGTCGGCGCCGACTCGCATACTTGCACTTATGGGGCGCTGGGCGCTGTCTCCACCGGGGTCGGCAGCACCGACATGGCCTTCGCCATGGCCACCGGCAGGCTCTGGTTCAAAGTCCCGGCGGCCATCAAGTTCACACTGCTCGGCGCCCCTGCCCAGTGGGTCAGCGGCAAGGATCTGATCCTGCATATCATCGGCCTGATCGGCGTTGACGGCGCCCTCTACAAGTCGATGGAGTTCACCGGCCCCGGTGTGGCCAGCCTCTCCGTCGACGACCGCCTGACTGTGGCCAATATGGCCATCGAGGCCGGTGCCAAAAACGGCATATTCCCAGTGGACGAGGCCTGTCGGCGTTATCTGGACGAGCATGCCCAGCGGCCGTATACGGCCTATGCGGCCGATGCCGACGCTGAGTATGACGAGGAATACACCATCGACCTGGCAACGCTTCGACCCACGGTGTCCTTCCCGCACCTGCCGGAGAATGCCCGCACCATCGATGCGGTCGGCGAAGTGGCCATCGACCAGGTGGTGATCGGCTCTTGCACCAATGGCCGGATGGAGGACCTGCGGGTGGCGGCAGGTTTGCTCAAGGGGCGTAAGGTGAAGAAGGGTGTGCGGCTGATCGTCATCCCGGGCTCCCAGAGAATCTATCTGGAGGCGATGCGCGAGGGACTGCTGGAGACTTTCGTCGAGGCCGGCGCGGCTGTCTCCACACCGACCTGTGGGCCTTGCCTGGGCGGCCACATGGGCATCCTGGCCAAGGGCGAGCGCTGCGTGTCCACCACCAACCGTAACTTCGTCGGCCGCATGGGGGACGTGGAGTCCGAGGTCTACTTGGCCAGCCCGGCAGTGGCTGCCGCCTCGGCGGTCTGCGGCCGGATCTGCGGCCCAGATCAGCTGGTATGAAACAGACCGTAAGCAAACAAATAATGGAGATCAAAGGAGATCAAGATGAAGGCAAGAGGCTATGTGCATAAGTATGGCGACAACGTGGACACAGACGTGATTATCCCGGCGCGCCATTTGAACACGTCTGACCCCGAACACTTGGCTGCGCACTGTATGGAGGACATCGATGCCGGCTTCGTAGGACGGGTGCAGCCAGGAGACATCATGGTCGGGCAGAAGAACTTCGGCTGCGGCTCGTCGCGGGAGCATGCGCCGCTGGCGATCAAGACGGCGGGCATCTCAGCGGTGATCGCGGAGTCCTTCGCCCGCATTTTTTACCGCAACTCGATCAACATCGGCCTGCCGATTCTGGAGTGCGCCCCAGCGGCAGCGGCCATCAAGGCCGGCGATGAGGTGGAAGTGGACTTCTCGACCGGCACGATCCGCGACCTGACGACCGGGGCCAGCTTCGAGGCCAAGGCCTTCCCGGAGTTCCTGCAGGGGATAATCGCCGACGGCGGCCTGGTCAACTACGCCAAAAGGACCATGGACTAGGGAAGTGTCGAATCAATGTGCGTAGTGCGTCATTGCGGACCTGATCCGCAATCTTTGCCTTGATCGGCAGGATGAAAGATTGCGGCTCGGAGGCTGCAATGACGGGGTTTTACAATCAATCGGCACTTCTCTGGCTGCAATTGAACTATCAATAGAAGGGTGACAAATGGATTTTCATATCGTAACAGTATCCGGTGATGGCATCGGGCCAGATGTCGTTGAGCAGGGCAAGCGAATCCTGGACAAAGTGGGGGAGAAGTTCGGGCACAGTTTTCAGTTTGAAGAACAACTGGCTGGCGGTGTGGCCATCGATGCAACGGGGGAGCCGCTGCCGGAGCAGACCGTCGAGGCCTGCCTGAAAAGCGATTCGGTGCTGCTGGGCGCGGTCGGCGGCCCGAAGTGGGACAACCTTCCCAACGTCCGTCCGGAGCAGGCGCTCCTGGGTTTGCGCAGCCGTTTGGGGCTGTTCGCCAACCTGCGCCCGGCCGAGCTGTTCGCCCAGTTGGCTGCGGCCAGCCCGCTGAAGCCCGAGATCATCGGCCACGAGCTGGACTTGCTGATCGTCCGGGAGCTGACCGGCGGCATCTACTTCGGCGAGCATGGCCGTAGCGCCGACGGCCATGCTGCCTGGGACACCGAGGCCTACTCCACGCCGGAGATCGAACGGGTGCTGCGGGTCGGCTTTGATGCTGCGGCCAAGCGGCGGGGCAAGCTCACCGTGGTGGACAAGGCGAACATCCTGGAGACCTCGCGACTCTGGCGCGAGGTGGCGCGGGCAATGGCTGCCGAGCACCCCGACATCCAGTGCGAGTACCTCTACGTTGACAACTGCGCCATGCAGCTGATCCGTGACCCCAAGCAGTTCGATGTCATCGTCACCTCCAACATGTTCGGCGACATCCTCTCCGACGAGGCCAGCATGCTGGCTGGGTCGATCGGCATGCTGGCCTCGGCCAGCCTCGGCGACCGTGCTAGCAGCAAGGGGATTCTGGGCATGTACGAGCCGATCCACGGCTCCGCCCCGGACATCGCCGACCAAGACTTAGCCAACCCGATAGCCACGATCCTCTCCTGTGCCATGATGCTCCGCTACTCCTTCGACCTGCAAGCCGAGGCCGATGCCGTGCGCAGCGCCGTGGAGCGGGTTTTAGACAAAGGCTACCGTACCGGTGACATCTACTCCGAAGGTACCCAAAAAGTGGGCACCAAGGAGATGGGGGCACTGATAGCCGCCGAGATATAGGGAAGCCGGCAAGGGGAAGCCGGCAAGGGGAAGCCGGCAAGGGGAAGCCGGCAAGCAGTTGCGGTACTGCTGGCCGCCGACGCCAGCCGCCTGACCCTGGAGGAGGCCGACGGCTCATACACTGCCTACCTCTTCGGGCAGGATATCAAGTTCTGGGAGGGCGGCGAGGCCGTCTACAAGGAGACGTGCATAGTCGGGCAGCCGGACGCGGCGCTGGCCGCGGCCGGCTATGGCTTCGCCAACGGTGCCAACGACTACAGGATGGCCTTCTCGGCCGACCCGGCGCTGGGCGTGCTTCTCGTGGAGCCGGGCGGTGCAATGGCAATAAGTTAATCAGAAGATTGGTTGACAGCAGTAAAACAGTTACAATTCAAATTGGAACTGAAGGCAATGAGTATAAATATAGTAATCCTAAAGGTGCTTGCAATGGAAAAAGGTTAAATAATGGCGGCTTTGCTGCTGGCGGTGTGCGTCTGCTCTGCCTTGGTCATGCCGCCCAGCATTGCTGTCGGCAGTGAGGCACCAGACACCAAGCCTGTTTCCCAAGCAACGCCCGCGCACGGCGGCGAAGGCATCGCTTGCGGAAATCGACCCGATCAACCCGACCACCAAGACAACTAAGGTATCCGGCAGCAGTACCCCCGGGGCAAAGGTGCAGCTTTGGTACGGCTCGAAGATGGTCAAGGGGGCTTATGCTAAGTCCAACGGCAAGTTTACGCTCGCCAAGCTGAGTTTGAAGAAATATTTGGGCAAGACCCTCACCCTCACCGCTACGAAGCCCGGCTATCAGAAGGTTAGCGTGAAACTTAAGGTCAAGGCCTATGTCAAGCCCACCCTGAAGACCTACCAGAACTTCTTGAACCACCTTTACAGGGGGGCTGGCTACAACAAGGCATCGAAGCTGCTCTTTATGATCGACACCGCCGTGGGCTTGTCGAAGCCGGTGCAGTTCAACGACTGGCCGACACGCAGATACAGTCTCTCAAACATCAAGAGCAGGATAAAAGACTACTTCGGCAAGTCCTACAGTTCCAAGACGATCATCAACTACTTGTCCAGCGGCGAGGTCTACGCCTATAAGGGCGGCTATGTCTACTTCAACGGCGGGTCGCTTTGGAGCTTTGGCCACACCTATAAGGTGAAGAAGGCTCAACGGCTGGCCAACGGCACCATCGCCCTGACAGTGGACGTGACCGCCTTCGGCGGTGGCGGGGCAGGGTACATCGATGATGACGGCTTGTTCGAATACAAGTACAAAAACAAGAAATTCTACATCAAAGAGAACGGCCAGAGCCGTTACGGCTACAACTTCATCAGCAACCAGGCTCTTGGAACGGGCACAAAGGTCAGGGCCTGATAGGCGTAGGCGTGGCGGCCCGCCAGCAACAGCGGTTGCCTGCCGCCCGTAAAACGCGCCGTCCGTAAAAGCAGAAGCACGGGTCAGAGACACCAGAGCACAAGGACAGGCATCCTGTGCTCGCGGGTCGTCAGGGTGGTGCCGGCGCTGGCGCCACACTTGCCTGCCGCCCCGGCAGACATCTGCCGCAAGCCTTCATGATAGACTAAGCAGCAAGGGCGCGTATGGCAAAACAGGTGGGCGGGGAATGCTGCCGTTTTCCTGAAGCGCACCAAGAGCCGTTTTTTTGCTGTTCTGTTATTGCGTAGTTAGTGCGGAAGCGGCCATACTGAAGCTTAGAACGTGGGAAGGATACTGTGAACGATAAAACTATCAGTGTCTGCCCGGTCTGTTTGCAGAGGCTAAAGGCGCATCTGGTTCGCCGTCAAGGTTCGATTTTTTTGGAGAAGACCTGCCCGGAACACGGCTTTTTCTCCACCTTGGTTTGGGCGGATGGTTTGGATTTTGATGCTTGGGGCGGCAGTGCGGCGGCATCTTGCTGCTGCGGTGAGGTGGCTGATACGGATGCGAGCACGGCCGATTGCTGTGACATGCCTGCTCAGGCCGATGCCAGTGCGGCATCCTGCTGCGATGAGGTGTTTTTCGCATCCAAGGGTGCGGAGGATTGCTGCAGCGGCGGCCACCCAGGCGCTGGCCACCCGATCGGCAGCCACAGCGGGCAGCCGGACTGCCCGAGTGGCTGCGCGGATTGCGACCTTCACCTTACCCGCCCCTGCTGTGTGCTCTTCGAGGTCACACAACGCTGCAACCTCAACTGCCCGGTCTGCTTCGCCGCTGCCGGCAGCGCCCCCGGCGGCTTTGACGGCGGCCATGGCGGCGGCCATGGCGGCGACGATGGCGGCGGCGATGGCGGCTGCGGCGGCGACGATGGCGGCTGCGGCGACAGGGGAGCAGCCCCCACTGTGCCGCCCGATCCGTCACTGGCAACGATCGGCTCTTGGTACGACGCGCTTAAACAGCGGGCTGGTATCTGCCACATTCAGCTTTCCGGCGGCGAGCCGACCCTGCGCGACGACTTGCCACAGATCATCCGTATCGGCAGGCAGAAGGGCTTCGACTACTTTCAACTGAACACCAACGGCCTGCGTTTGGCCACTGACCGCAAGCTCGCCGGGCAGCTTAAAGATGCCGGCCTGAGCTGTGTGTTCCTACAGTTCGACGGCCTCTCTGAGGCCGCCAGCCGCAAATTGCGCGGCCGCCCGCTGCTGGCGCAGAAAAAGGCGGCCATCGCCAACGCCGCTGTTGCTGGCTTGCCGGTGGTGCTCGTCCCGACGCTGGCCTATGGCATCAACGACCACGAGCTGATGGCGATTGTCGACTTCGGAATCCAAGCTGCGCCGGCTGTCCGAGGCATCCACTTCCAGCCCATAGCCCATTTCGGGCGCTGTGAACTGGAGAAGCACCGGCTTGATGAGCCGCTCGGTCATTGCGGGCCTGATCCGCAGTTTTTTACGCCGCTGGCAATGGATAATGTCGGTTGTAGCAATTTGCAAAGAGAGGGCGAGGGGGCGTCCACCGTGCTCTGTAGCTGTGACGGCAACATACATGAGCCGTCCTCCTGTCCCTCTGCCACGGTCGCCCGCCTGACGATCCCCGATGTCTTGAAGTTGCTGGAGGAGCAAAGCGGCGGCATGTTACGCAGGGAGCACTTCTCTGGCGGGTCGGCTGAGAGTCCGCATTGCTCCTTCAGTGCCAATTACCTGATCGGCGAGGACGGGCGGCTTGAGCACCTTGGCGCACGAGGTACCACTGCTATTACTGCTGTTGCTGCTGCTACCGGCGGCAGCAGTGCAGCTCAGCAGTGTTGTTCGCAGCAGCCAAGTTGTTGCGGACTGCCCGTCCCGACCGTCAGCGAACCCGATTCGCACGGGCTGTTGCGTTCAGCTGCCATAAAATCCGGCCAGTGCGACCGATCCGGCCAGCCCGACTCAGGCGCTGCTGAATCCCTCCCGTATGGCCAGTCTGATTCGGTAGCTCTTGCCCAAGACATCCAGAAACGACGTTGGGGCAGCCCCTTTAACGGTCTGCCGCCGAGCCGGCCGGAGGGCAACACCTTGGACGCTTGGCTCTGGGACAGTAGGATGCGCGGCTTTGCGATCAGCGGTATGGCCTTCATGGATGCCTACAGTATGGACTTTGAGCGTCTGCGTTCTTGCTACATATTCGTGATGGATGCCCAAGGCCGCCCAATTCCCTTCTGCGCCTACAATCTGACTAACACACAGGGCAGGGGTTTTTACCGCTGAGTGGCAACCAGCAGATACTCTTCTGACACACTGTCGCTTCGCCAACGGCTATGGTGCCTTTTGTGTTGCCAGTGCGTGCCGCTGTCTGGATAAGGCAGGTACTTAGGGCAAGCAAGAGTGCCTGCGGCGCTTTAAGTCAAAACAGTGGAGTAGAATAGTTTGAAGCTGTTTGGGTGGCGCGGAAAGGATGTCTGGTCTTATGCAGATCAAAGCGGTGTTCTTCGATGTCGGCAATACACTGATCACTACTGATTTGCCAGAATCGGAGGTCTTCTGTGATGTTGCCGCTGCGGTGGGCGTGCAGCTTGATGCCCGCCAGGTGAATAGCTTGGTGCCGCTGATGTATCAACGCTACGAGGAGTTTTATGGGGCAGACAGCAGCTTTTGGAGTGACGATGGGCAGGCGCGGCAGATATGGCTGCAGATGTATCGCTACCTTTGTGAGCTTTTGGGCATTGAGGACGAGGCGGCAGAGATCGCAGACCGGGTCTACGAGGTTTATTTCACCGCTGACGCTTGGCGCTGCTTTGACGACGTGCTGCCCTGTTTGGAGCGGCTGGCAGCGCTTGATGTGCAGATGGGGCTGATATCCAATTGGGACAGCACCTTGCGGCAGATCGTCAGCGGCCTTGGCCTTGCCTGCCACTTCCAGACTGTCCTCGGATCAGCCGATGTTTGCTGTTGTAAGCCGGATGCGGCGATTTTTCAGATAGCGCTGGAGCATTTGGGGGTTTCTGCCCAGCAAGCTGTGCATGTTGGGGATCATTGCCAAGCCGACGTGCAAGGGGCCATGGGTGTCGGAATGGGTGCCGTGCTGTTGGATCGTGCCGGCCAACATGTCGGCTTCAGTGCTGCTCCTCGGATATCGAGCTTAGGCCAACTACCAGGCCTTATCGAGCAGTGGCAGATATAGGCTTCGTCCAGGGAGGCACTGATCAATGCTGTCATACTAGGCTGGGAAGCAGGATTACTATCCGCCTTTCTCTTCAGTGGCCTAAAAGATTGCGGCTCAGGGCGGCAATGACCGTATCTTGTGCAGTGATCGGCAGTAACGGGCTTTCCGCGCCGGTCGCTGCTTGATCCAGTACAGTGCTCAGTACAGCACGCAACTGGTGTAGGCGATGGTATTCGGCCCGTGATTGTAAGGCACATCGGCCAGCTTGCAAACGTCGGCGACGATCAGCCCCATGGCCTCCATCGAGGGATGCATGCGCTCCGGGAAACGGCAAGGCTCATCAGGATACGAGCACTCCGGGCAGAGCTTGCAGGTGCCGGCGGAGAGCAGCAAAAGTTCGCTCTGGTGAGCGGCGAGGCGTTCGTCTAGCTCGTCGAAACGCTGGTGGTGCTGTTTGGCCGCATCCATCATGGCATCCCAGTCAAAGGAGTTCTCGGTTTCACCAACGGTCTGGAATAAAAGGCCGTGGCGGTAGGACTTGAACTTCTCGCGGGCGATATCCAGTTCGCCTAGGGCCGGCGGACACGACCAACTGTGCCCATAGGCTTGGCATTTGCCCATTGCACACATCTCACGCACTTCGGAGCGGGCGATGAGGTCGGCTGGATCAAAAGTGCCGATGGGGTCAAAGCCGCTGTCTTCAATCAATTGCCGGAGGCTTTCTGTGTTCATCGTTGTCACGCATCCTTAACAAATTCTTGGCAGCTGTTCGCCGACTAGTGTGTCCAGTACCCGCGTGGAACCGAAGGGTGTGCGCACCAGGGCGCGTGGCAAGCCAGCATCGGTATCTGGCCCGGCTACTTGGACTTGGCCAATAATTGCCGCCTCTTTCCCATAATGGTTGTTGCGCATTGCCGCCAAGGCGGCATCGGCCTCTGGCGCGGGCACCACTGCTACCATCTTGCCCTCGTTGGCCACCTGGAAGACATCCATTCCCAGCATCTCGCAAGCGCCGTGGACAGCGGCATGTACCATTACAGCGGCCTCTTCGATGAGCATTCGGGTGTTGCTCTGTTCCGCCAGCTCGTTGATGGTGGCGGCCAAGCCGCCCCGGGTCGGGTCGCGGAAACAGCGTGTCCCGGGAGCGGCTTTGAGCACTGCGTCCACCAGATGGTTGAGCGGTGCGGCATCGCTTTGCAAGCTGCCTTTGAAGCCCAGCCCTTCCCGCTCGGAGATGATGGTCATGCCGTGGTCGCCGAGGCTGCCGCTGAGCAAGATGGCATCGCCGGGTTGGCAGTCTGAGCCAAAGAGCGGTCGGCGGCCAGCGAAAACGGCGATACCGCTGGTGTTGACGTAGAGGCCGTCGCCAGCGCCTCGGGGCACCACCTTGGTGTCGCCGGTGACAATGCTCACCCCCGCCTCCTGGGCGCTTTTGGCCATTGAGGCACAGACGGCCCGCAGCTCAGCGGTCGGGTAGCCTTCTTCTAGGATAAAGGCCACCGATAGCCAAAGCGGCGCTGCCCCGGAAGTGGCTAGGTCGTTCACTGTGCCACAGACGGCCAAACGGCCGATATCGCCACCGGGGAAGAAGCGTGGCGTGACCACGAAGCTGTCGGTGGTGAAAGCCAGGCGGTCACTGCTGGTCGCGTTGACCCCGACCGCCCCGCCGCCGCTGACGGCTCCTGCCCCGACCACGCCGCCGCCGACGGCTCCTGCCCCGACCACGCCGCCGCCCGCCACCAGCCCCGGGATGGCTAGAATGGCGCTGTCGTTGCCTTGCCGCAGCTCATCTGAGCCGTAGGCATCGATAAAGAACTCCTCGATCAGGGCACGCATCATCACACCGCCACTGCCGTGGGCCAAGACTACCTGTTGGCTGTCATTCATCAGTTGTTGCCTTCCTTAAGGGGCGTGACATGATCGGTCGGCACCTCTCAAATACTGATCCGATAGTTATGGTACGCCGCGCAACTGCCTTCACTGGAGACCATGCAGGGGCCGACAGGATGCTCCGGTGTGCAGGTCTTGCCGAACAACGGGCAGTCATTCGGGGCCATAATGCCGCGCAGCACCTCGCCGCAGCGGCAGCCCTTCGGTTCCACCGTCGGCTCTACCTGCGGGTGAAAGCGGGCTGCAGCATCAAAACCAGCATACTGCGACTGTAACTGATAGCCGGACCCGGCTATTGACCCCAACCCCCGCCACTCGGCATCAGTGGGATCAAAGACCTGCTCGATGACCGCACGGGCAGTCGGGTTGCCCTCTGGCATTACCGCCCGGCGGTAGGCATTGAGCACTTGCAGCTCGCCGCCCGTTCGTAGGCATACGACCTGCTCCAGCAGCAAGGCGATGCACTCGAGGATGTCCACGGGTTCAAAACCGCAGATCACCGCCGGTATCTTGAAATCTCTGGGGATGAAAGCGTAGGGTTCTTCTCCCAAGATGGTGCTGACGTGGCCCGGCAGTATCAGGCCGTCAAGCTGCAAATCGGGGTCGGCCAGCAGGGCTGTCAGTGCCGGCGGCACACGCTTGTGGGCAGCCAGGACGCTGAAGTTTCGCAAGTCGGCCTCGGCGGCGCGGCGGACGGCGGCGGCCACGATTGGCGTGGTGGTTTCAAAGCCGACCCCGACGAAGACCACTTGACGTTCCGGGTCGGTCGCGGCCATGGCCAAGGCATCCAGCGGTGAGTAGACTACCAGTACTTCTGCCCCCTCGGCGCGCCGCTCTAAAAGCGAGCTGGACGACCCGGGAACGCGCAGCATGTCGCCGAAGGTGGTGATGGTCAGGCCGGGGATGCGGCTGGTGGCAATGATCCGGTCGATATCGTAATTGGCGGTGACGCAGACCGGGCAGCCCGGTCCGGAAAGCAGCCGGATACCTTCCGGCAGCACCGAGCGGAGGCCGAACTTGGCGATGGCCATGGTGTGGGTGCCGCAAACCTCCATCAACAAAAGCGGGCGGGCGGCTGATACATCCAGCTCGACTGCTAGGCTGCGGATGCGCTTCAGTAAAACGGCAACGTCTTTGGGGTTGCGGAAGGCCTCTGAGAGCCGGGGGTCGGTGGCGGTGCCATGGTTCGCTGTTTGGCTCACGGCTAGGCCTGTCCGTTCCAGGTTGACTCCAGGCCGGGCTTTGGCGCGGCCGTTGGGGCGGCTTCCGGGGCGACCGTTGGCGCGGCTTCCGGGGCGGCCTCCGGGGCGGCCGTTGGCGCGGCCTCGGAACCAACGGCCGGCCCAGCCTCGGGGCGGTCGGGCGGCTCAGCCGCTGCCTCTATTAAGGGCTGGTTTTCTCCCGCCAGTTCTGGGAACTCGGCCAGCAGGTCGAGGGTCTCCCGGGCACACTGCTCGTTGATCACCTCGATGGCAAAGCCTGCGTGTACCAGCAGGTAGTCGCCGAGCTGGGCCTTGGGAGTCAAGTCCAAGGCGACTTGACGCTCGATGCCGAGGATATCGACGGTGGCCCGGCGATCAGAGGTGATGGCGGTGAGGCGGGCAGGGATGGCGAGGCACATGCAGCTATCCTTTCAATGCGGCGGCGATGGCCGCCTGTCCGTAGGCGATGCAGCCGTCATTGGCTGGCAGCTCTTTGTTGGTCAAGACCTGAAAGCCCTCAACGTCTAGGGCACCAGGCAACTTCTGTGACAGGTAGCGATTAGTAAACACACCGCCGGAAAAGGCCACACTGTCCAGGCCGCTGCTTTGGCGCAGGGTGCAGGCCAGTGCGACAGCCATGGCAATGACCGCGTCATGGAAGCTGTGAGAGACGTACGCGGGGCAGATGCCTTGCTCCAAGTCATCCAAAGCGGCTTGGAAGGCAGGGGCGGGGTCGATCAGCCCGTCATGGAGGGTGAAGGCGTAGGGCTTTACAGCCACCGATTCCCGGCCTTGCTTCCACATCTCGGCCTCCAATAAGACTGCCGCCTCGCCTTCGTAGCTGGCCTCGGCACAAAGACCGCAAAGGGCGCTGATTGCATCAAACAGCCTACCCATTGAACTGGTCATGGGGGCATGTCGGCCGCTGGCGATGATGGTCGCCAGCTGTTCGCATTGCGTTGCGCCGATACGCTTCAGAAGGCTTTGGGCACCGGGATGACCCAACATCCCGAGATCGGCCAGCCAGGCGTAGGCCATACGGTCAGGGTTTTTGATAGCAGCAGCACCGCCGGGCATCGCCACTGGTCGCAGGTAAAATGCCCGCTCGTAGCTTTTGAGGCTGGCTAAGAGCACCTCGCCGCCCCAGATAGTGCCATCGTCGCCGTAGCCAGTGCCGTCAAAGGCCAAACCGATCACCTCATCTGGGGTTTCTTGGGGGCAAGCAGACTTAGCCTCGGCCAGCACAGCGGCAATATGTGCGTGGTGGTGTTGGACTTGCAGTAGCGGTAGGCCGCAGCGCCCAGACTCGGCAGCGGCCCATTTGCCGGTCAGGTACTCGGGGTGCTTGTCGGTTACCAATAATTCCGGCTCAATACGGAAGAGCTGCTGGTAGAGCTGGCGTGTCTGGTTCCAGTTGGCCAAGGCGTGGGCATCGTCCATGTCGCCGAGGTGCTGCGAGACGAAGGCATCATAGCCCTTGGCCAAACAGAGGGTGTTCTTCTGCTCCGGCCCGCATGCCAGCAAGGGCAGCGGTGTGGCCTGCGGCAGCCGCAGCGGTCGGGGGGCATAGCCCCGGGCACGACGGATGAACATTGTGGCATCAGTGCCAGCCCGCACTACGCTGTCATCGTAGCGTGAGCGGATGGCACGGTTGTGATCCAGGAACAAATCGGCGATGTTGGCCAGTAGGTGATGCGCCTCGTCCGCATCGCCAATGATCGGCTCGTCACTGACATTGCCCGAGGTCATCACTAAGGGAAAGTCCAGCTCTGCCAGCAACAGGTGCTGCAGGGGGGTGTAGGGGAGCATCACGCCGACTTCCGGTAGGCCTGCGGCCACGGAGGGTGCCAGCTTGACGGCCGGGGTGGCAACCGTAGCGGCGGCAGTGACGGTGATACCAGCGGTGGCGGCAGCTGTTGCAGCGGCACCGCCCTTCTCCACCGTGGCTGCGGCGTCGGCAACCCCGGCATCGGCGTCGGCGCCCGGGGCAGAGGCGGCGGCAACCCTGTCGCCTACGCAGCTCAAGAGTACGATCGGACGGATGCTGCCGACCAGCAGCTCGGCCTCAGCCGCCGAGACTGAGGCGAAGCGGCGGGCATCCGCAAGGTCACGCACCATGATGGCCAAAGGCTTGCGGAGCCGGTGCTTGCGCTGCCGTAGCCTAGCGACCACCGCCTCATTGGTGGCATCACAGGCCAGATGGTAGCCGCCGAGTCCCTTGATTGCCACGATCTGGCCGGTGGCCAGTGCCGTAGCAGCCTTGCGAATCAGGGCTTGACTCTGGGCGCGGCGGCCGGCAATGGCGCGCTCGGCGGCAGCTTCCCCGGCAGGACCCTCCCCGGCAGGACCCTCCCCGGCAGGACCCTCCCCGGCAGGACCCTCCCCGCCAGTGGTCGCCTCGGCGGCGGTCGGAGAAGCGGTCTTTCCGCCAATAACTTCCCCCGTCGGGTCGTCCTGCCCGGCGGCGGCTGGCTGTTCGGGTTGCTGCCACAGCGCCAGCTGCGGCCCGCACTGAAAACAGGCATCCGGCTGGGCATGGAAGCGGCGCTGGGCAGGGTCATGGTATTCCTCGGCACAGCTGGGGCACATCTGAAAGTCGCGCATTGTGGTCAATGGCCGGTCGTAGGGCAGCGCCTCGATAATCGTGAAACGCGGGCCGCAGTCCGTGCAGTTGATGAAGGGGTAGAGGTAGCGCCTGTCGTTCGGATCGAACAGCTCCTGCAGACAGTTTTGACAAGTAGCCAAATCCGGGGAGATCAGGGTGGACGCTGCTCCCTCAGCATGCTTTGATGGGCGGATCTGAAAATTAGCGTAGTCCTCGATGTCAGCCAAGCGGCTGCTGAGCTGTTCCACAAAGGCCGCTGCTGGTGCTTCCCGCTCCAAGGCTTCCAAGAAATCCAAGCAAGCCTGTTGTTCGCCTTCGATATGGGCATCCACACCGTCCCCGGCGTTCAGCACCCAGCCCTTGAGGCTATGGCGCAGCGCAAGCCGGTAGACAAAGGGGCGAAAACCTACCCCTTGGACGATGCCATTGACATGTAGGTCGAATGCCTTCTTCATCGCCTCAGGCAGCCTTGGAACGATCCAGCTTGCAAGATGGCACGGCATGATTTGCACCATGCCGCCGTCCAGCGGCAGCACAAACAGGGCACGAAAACCGTCCAGCGGCAGCACAAACAGGGCACGAAAAGTCAGTGCCATTTTCGCGCTTAATCGGCGTTTCCTTAGAACGGTCCAGCTCACAATCTGGCATAGCAGAATTGATCGGCATCTCCCTAATGCCCGTCTGGCATTTGTTGGCCGTGCTTGCGAGGTGGTGTGGCATGACTGGAAACAGTACTTCCGCGAAGGCTTAAAGGCTACTGCCGGTGGTCGTTGCCGCTAGGTGTCCATGCTTGACACCCTTCACGCCCAGTAGGCTCTCGGAGATCGAGGTGATCTCGGCCGAGGAGCCACGCATGGCGATAATCTCCAAGCAGTTATGGCTGTCTAGATGGATATGCATAGTCGAGATGATCTTGTCGTGGGCAGAGTGCTGTATCTGGTCCAACTTGTTCTGCAAATCGGAGGCGTGATGGTCGAACACCAAGGTCAAGGTGCCGACAATGGTGGCATCGGGATCATGCCACTGTTCGTCGATCAGCGCCTCACGAATCAGGTCACGAATCACCTCGGAGCGGTTCTTGGCCAAGCCCCGGCGGGCGACTAGGCTGTCGAACTGGGCAAGCAGGTCCTCGGGCATGGCCACGCTGAAACGCACCAGTTCGCTCATTGTGGCCACCCTGCCATTACTATCGCCTTGCCCATTGCTGCCAACAGTTTGGCCTCAAGTCGAGAAGCCTCAGACCAGATGAACAGTGACATTGGCGTTACTGGCTTCTCGCTCGACGATGTCGCCGGCTTCCTCCAGTGCTGCCCGCGCCTCGTCCAGAAGCGCCTGTGCCTCGCGCAGCTTGGCTGCAGTACGCTGGTGTTGGGCACTCTCGGCCTGATGGAAGGCACGATGGAGCCACCGGCGGCTAAGCGCCACAGCTTCGTCGATTTGGGACAAGTTGGCTTTGAACTGGTCGGTATTTACACCATTGGTACACATGGCAACTTCTTTCTCTAAGGTCGCCATGCCCAAGGACAGGGCGTGGCGGCAGGTGGCATGATTGATCGGCATCCCCATTAGCCAAGGTGTGGGGTCAGGCGGCGCAGCAGTTCGTCTTTGGGCGCTGCGCCGACGATTTGCTCGGCTATTTCACCGGACTTGAAGAGGATCAGGGTTGGGATAGACATGATCTGGTACTGTGTGGCGATCTCCGGCTGCTCATCGACGTTGATCTTGCCTACCGAGAGCACGTCGGTTTTTTCGGCGGCTATTTCCTCGACTATTGGGGCGACCATCCGGCACGGGCCGCACCAGCTGGCCCAGAAGTCCACCAAGTAGGGCTTTTCGGAATCAAGTACCGTGGCTTTAAAACTATCAGTTGTGAGTTCAGTGACTTCAGACATGTTAGCTCCTAATCCTGTGCTGATCATGAATCATGGTATGCTTGCCTTGCTCAAAACAGGATAACACTAATTGCAGCAATCGTAACTTCAGAAGAAAGGTATTTTGAGGCCAAAGGCATGCTTGAAGATCAGAACGGTGGCATCTCAGAACCCAACCAAGCCGCAGCCTCCCTTGTGGCAGCGGCATCCGTGGGTGCCTTGGCGGCCTTCAACAGCCATATTGCTGGATCGGCACTGGCTGATGTACTGTTGATCAAAGGTGACATGGGGGCAACAGAGCTGGCCGGTGGTGCTCCTTTCAGCGGTGTTGATGGAGATGCTCTGAGGGCGGCGCTGAAAGCGCTGGGCTGGGGCGACGACAACTGGTGCGGCCTGACACTGACGGCCCTTGCGGCCGACGGTGCCGAACCCCAGCAGCTCTCTCCCAAAGAGCTTCGATTTGTGGTCGAACACAGCGACCCGCTGCTGATAGTCGTCCTCGATGCCAAAGCCAAACAAACCCTAGAACAGGCATTCGAAGACACAAACCAAGACCTGCCCAAAAAATGGCTATTGGGTAAAGAGTCACGAGTCATGCGCCGCCGACTACTCAGCGTCGACAACTTTGAGGCATCACTAGCTAACGAGTGCGACAAACGACGGGTATGGGTTCAGTTGAAACGTGGAACCCGTCAACCATCACCTGACGGATGAGCGCCACCGTCTGAGCCTGTGCGCATATCAGGTACCCAGACACTCACTAGGCGCATAATTCCAGCTAGCGGTAATGCCAGCGCGGGTGTTTCGCCATGTATTTGGATCCGGGGCCTTTTCAAGGAAAGCTTCCGAGAGCGGCCCCGGACCACTCGGTTTTCTAGTCCTCTTCGATCTCGGTAATGGCAGCCATCGGACATTCTTCCATGCAATCGCCACAGGCGGTGCAGGCATCCTCATTCACGACGGTCGCCAGGTCTTGGACGATGTCCAAGACGCTGTGCTCACAGGTGTCAACACAAATCCCACAACCAGTGCATTCATCAGTGTCAATAATCGGACGTGACATTAAGCGCTCCTTTCTTACATTCAGTTCAGCTGTCTTCCAAAACAGCACATAGCTTCATCCGCGTGACTATACCTGAGTATGGCAAAACTGGCAAGAGGTTTTCAGATTTTCTTTGAAGATTCGTGCCTTGTTTGCTAGGTATTTTAAATTTTTCTTAAATTACGAGTAACTTTTCTTAAAGTTTTGCTGAAATTCCAGATAAGTCTGAAGGGATCCGGCTTGAACTATTTGTTGGAACAGGGAGAAATTTGCTAAAGATTCGGGAGGAATTCGGAGGATGTTTCATTCAAAACTGCTTATAAGCGAACCAGTATTGTTTTCAAGACGCTTGTTTTCAAGGCACTGCCATCTGTGAGTCCGCAAGACCGCTTGGCGGCTGTCTTCTAAAACTGATACCGGAAGAGAGGGTATGCCAATGCATACAAGACGTAAACGTTTGTTGATATCGCTGGCCTCGGGCATCATAGCTGCGGCCTGCATGGCTCTGTTTGCCTCCGCTTTGAAAAGTGAGGTCGGCCAGACTCGTGCCCAAGCCATGTCAGCCTACGGTGGTGAGCAAGTGGAAGTGTATGTAGCCGACCGGGACATTGGCGTAGGCGAGTCTTTGAGTACAGCGAATGTCTCCCGGCGAACATGGCTGTCTGAGCTTTTGCCGGCCGGGGCACTTATGTCTGATAGCGATGTGCTGGGAAAAACCCTGTCGCTGCCGCTGTTGGCTAATGAGCCGGTTTGCTTGGCAAAGTTAGGCAATGTCCAGGGACAAGTCGGCGTAGCGGCCGGCTTCAGTGCGCTGAGCATACCCGTTGACGACGTTTCAGCCGTTGGAGGAGCAATCCAACCAGGATGCCAAATTGCCCTTTATGCTACCGATGGCTCGCAGACACGCCTGATAGCGGCAGGTGTGCGGGTGCTTCAGACCTCGAATAACACCACTGGCAGTGTGGGGGTGGAAGGCAAGAAGTCCCTGCTCGGCAACAGTGGCAGCCGCGCCAATTTGAACTGGGTAACTCTGGAGATAAAAGAGGATCGGGTGCAAGAGGTAATCGCTGCCTCTAGGAACCAAAAACTCTATCTGGTGGTTCCCGGAGGTGAACAATGATGTTTTCTGAGAAGAAGGCCGAGCCATGTGCCCGTATCTTGGCGAAAGGCCAAAGCGATCAGGAGTTCTTCGATGCTGCGGCCTGCCGTGAGCATTTGTTTGGGCTGTCGCACTCTGCAGCTGTCGTCGTCTTCAACGACTCCCAGGCTGAGGGGGTTAGCCCGATCAACCTAGCGGCGGCAATATGCTTGGACAACCCGCATCGAGACGTTTACCTGTTGGAGGACCGGGCTTCTGGATCCTTGGTAAGCAGAGCTCGGGCAGCAGGGATACGCGGAGTGATCAATTCCGAACAGTTGGCAGAGCTCAGTCAGGCCACGGTGCCCGAGCTCACCGGCGAAAGGGCGGGAAATCCGCACATGGCTGCCGACACCCATCAGCCCTCGCCCGCATCTGCCGCAAAGCTCGAGTTACCGAGCACAAGAAAGCCCCTGGCAGTGTTGGATACAAAGGGAGGCGGCTCGTCTTGTTCTGCGGAGCCGTTGGTGTCAGCGGTGCCAAAACTTGAATTGCCGATCATGCAAGATGTGTTGCTGCCGACGCTGTCCGGGTCGGCGTTGGCAATATCGTCGCTGCAACCAGCAGAAAAAGAGTCGTCGGTAGAAAAAGAGCTGTCAGCAGCCTTGGCACCAGCCTTGGCAGACGGCCTTCTGCCGCCCGAGCCAGAAGATGCTCAAGCGCTTGATGAGCCTATGTCGCCGTTGGTGCAACGGCCAAGCAAGACAGGCATGCAAATGAGCGCATCATCGATTGTCGGGGTCTTCTCCGGAAGGGGAGGCGTAGGCAAGAGCACAGTCAGCCTCTTGTTGGCCTTGCTGGCTAACCGCCGTGGCATATCAACCGTTCTGGTCGATGCTGACCTGCAGTTCGGTGACATAGCTTACCTGCTCGGTAGGCAGGATGCTAAAAAGGTCGAAACCCGACCGCTGATGGAGATGTGCGCAAAGATGGGGCAAGATCAAGGCGAGGTATCCCCGATGCCCTTGGAGCCACTGGCTGCGCCCGGTAGCAAGGGGCAGAGGTACCCTGGCCTACTGGTGTTGACTGCCCCGGAGCAGGTGGAGCATTCCGAACTGGTGAGCGAGTCCCTACCTCAGTTGATAAGGTCTTTGGCTGACAGTTATGAGTTGATTTTGGTCAACACCTCGGCGTTTTGGAGCAGCGCTCAAGCCTGCATGGCACGTGCCTGTACACAGTTGGTGTTTTTGATGGATCAGCGGGCAGCATCGATCAAGGCATGCCAAAGGGTGGCAGAGCTGGCAGTGAAACTACAGATACCAGAGGCTAGGCACCACTATGTTCTAAACGGCTGTGGCCGTTACGCCCCTTTAAGCACACAAGATGCCATGTTGGCGCTTGGCGGCCATGAAGTGCTAGGTTTAGACGATGGCGGCACATTGGTAGATGAGCTGTTGGCCTTGGGATGCCCACAGGAGCTTTTGGAGAGCAACAATGGCTTCATTAGCTCCCTAGAGCTACTTCTAGATAGGCTGACAGGCACGCTCAGTGGCCGCCCTTGGCCTGAGCAGGATGATTTTGGCAAGCAGGCTCAGCGCGGATTGACGGGCATGTTGTCGCGCCTGAGTGTGCCGGGCCTTGGTGCGCTGAGCGACAGAAAGGCAGCTCATGTCTCTTCTTGAACTGCTTAATGACCTCGGTGGCCATGATCTTGCTAACGTTTCTATTGGCAATCTGCGTACGCTTCGGGAAGAGATGCGCCAGATGCTTTACCAACAGCTTCCCAGCACCCGGATCGCAGAGCTCTTGGAAAAAGATAAGCAGAGGGCAAAGCGCGAGGTGGAAGCGGTGCTGGAGCAGATCTCTGCAAGCGCGGCATTTTCGCACTTGAGCAAACCCTCTCGCTTGGCCTTGGTTCAGGAAGTCGAGGACTTTGTCATAGGCTTGGGGCCGATAGAGGCGCTTTTGCGGGACACTTCGGTGTCTGAGGTCATGGTTAACGGTTTTGCTCGGGTCTATTACGAGCAGCATGGCCGTATTCACTCCAGTGATGTGGTGTTTGACGATGAGGACCAGCTGCGAATGATCATCGACCGGATAGTCGGCCCCCTTGGCCGTCGAGTCGACGAGTCCAGCCCAATGGTCAGCGCCCGTTTGTCGGAGGGGCATCGGGTGAACGTGGTTATACCGCCGTTAGCACCAGACGGCACTGTACTAACTATTCGTAAGTTTCGTGAGCAGATGTTCACTTTAGATGAGTTGACTGCCCAAGGATCGATGGACGGGGCAGTGGCTGAGCTGCTTCGGTTGTCTGTCCGGCAGCGGCGAAACATTGTGGTCAGCGGTGGTACTGGCAGCGGCAAGACCACCTTGTTGAATGCCTTGTCGGTAGAAATACCTGCCGAAGAACGGATCATCACCATTGAGGATGCCGCTGAGCTGCGCTTCCATAGCCATCCTCACGTGGTGCGCCTAGAGGCACGGATGAAGAGCTGCGAGGGTGCGGGAGAGGTCACTATCCGTGACTTGGTGACCAACTCATTGCGTATGCGTCCCGACCGCATAGTGGTCGGTGAGTGCCGTGGCGCTGAGGCTTTGGACATGTTGCAAGCCATGAACACCGGCCACGACGGCTCCTTGACAACTCTGCATGCTAACTCGCCTACAGAAGTCGTCAGCCGCCTGGTGATGATGTGTCGCTATGGCATGGATCTGCCGGTTTCGGTGCTGGACGAGCAGATCGCCAACAGTTTCGATTTGATCGTCCACGTCCAGCGCGACCCCGATGGCTTTCGCCGCGTGACAAGCATCTATGCCTGTGGCGGCGGCCGGGAAGGTGTTGAGTTGCAAGCCCTAGTGGCTTGGCAACCAAAAACAGGGAACTACCTTTGGTATGACGACGCTGCCCGGGGTATCCTTGGCGACGGAGGGAAATGATGGATACAAGAATTGTTGAATTGGTGGTTGCGGTCACCGCCGCTGGTTGTTCGGCGGCCACGTTGCTGCCGGTTTGTGTGGATGCGTTCTGTCGATTTCGCCGCCGGGCGGTCGGCAGACAAAGGACAGTGGATGGCCGGACGACCTTTATACCCTTCGTCGATTTGGCGCGAAATGGCCTACCACCGCTGCGGGTGCCGGCTCGTATCTTGCTGCGCATGCCTTTCTGGAAGCATGCCGCAGAGCGGCTGCTGTTGCTCACGGCCAACGCCGGGGTGTTCGGCGCACTGCCACAGCTTTCAGAGCTGCTGCTAGGTTGCTGCTTGCTGATCGGCATTGCCTTTTCCCTGCTCACCCGGCAAGCCGTCTGGTTGTTGCTGGCACTGCTGGCTGTGCCGCTCACGGTTGGCAGCTATAGCCAACGCAAGCTGCAGCAAAGAAACGCCCGGATGCGTGAGCAGTTGCCCGATGCCCTGCATAGCTTAGGGTTCAGCTTCCTCACCGGCAGTTCCTTGCAACAGGCTCTGGCCCAAGCCGGTCAAGAAGCCGTCGAGCCTTTGCGCTCCGAGCTTGCCCAGACCAGCGACGACATATCCTCCGGCCAGTCGGTTTTTGAGGCCCTGCGAGCCATGGAACAGCGCAACCAGATCGATGAGCTGGGGTTTCTGGTTGCCGCATTGGAGATACAGCATCGCACGGGCGGCAGCATGAAGGAGCTTTTGGAATCTGCTGCCACTTCGGTGAGCGAATCCATTGCCTTGAAGCGCAAGCTGCAGGTACAGACTGCCCAAGCCAGGCTGTCCTTCAAAGTGGTGGCCATCATGCCTTTGGTGCTGGTGGCTTTGCTCTCAGTTGCCATGGAAGGCTATCTGGCCAGCTTTTTCAGCTCGCCTGCCGGGCTGATGATCTTCTCTGTGGCATTAGCCATGGAGCTGCTGGGACTGTTGATGATCCGGCGCATCTTGGGGATTGAGCAGTCATGACTGTTTGGCTGATCTGCCTTTTGCTGTCCTTGGTCTGCGTGGCTTTGGCAGTGGCCAGCCTAGTGGAATGGCTGCTTGCTGAACGTAACCAAAGCCAGATGCGACGCTTGGCGACCCAGCGTGCAGTCTCAGACGGGCAGGCGTCGACCTTGGTCACGGCCACTGCTTTGGGATTGAAAAACGCTATACCAGCCCAGCCGCTGTTGCGCCTACCCAGAAAACCCTCCGCAGCTTCAAGGGGGAGTGCCCTGGATGCTGAACTGCCGGCATTGTTGGATATCTGCGCCTTGGGCATGCGTTCCGGATTGGCATTCGACCAGGCATTCTCCTTGGCTGTCTGCCGCAGCAGCGGCAAACTGGCCGGCCTTTGCCGTAGCCATCTGGATATTTGGCAAAAGGGGCTCTGCTCGCGGGAGCAAGGCCTACGGCAACTGGAGGCCGAGGTAAACACCGAACTGTTCTCCCGTTTTGTGGGCATTGTGCTCCGCGCCTTGCGCTCTGGTGCGCCAGTTGCACCACTTTTACTGTCGTTGACTGGGGAGTCCCGGCAGATTCTGTACGCCAAACGCGAGGAACAGGTGGCCAAGGCGCCGGTCAAAATGCTCCTGCCGACAGGCGGCCTGATATTGCCGGCGATGCTCCTGTTGGTGTTAGGACCGATATTGCTCGATCTAATGGAAAAGTTAGGGTGATGAGAATGAACATTGTTGAAAAGTTAAAGGCACTAAAGGCATGGTCAGTAGACCTGTCGGTAAGGCTGCTAGCGGCCGGGCGCCGCCGGATCGCTGAACACTCAGGTCAGGGTACAACGGAATATGCAATTTTAGTAGGAGTCCTCGTAGTCATAGCAATAATTGCAGTTGTAGCATTTCGCGGCAAATTGGAGGAACTGTGGAACTCGATAAGCAACGCTGTAAACTCCCTTTGATCGTTGCCGCCGCAGGCGTGGCAGCAGCATTGGTCATTGTTGCCGCGCTTTTGCTTTGCTGCAAACTGCACGGAAACAGACCGTTGGCCTCCGATCTCAGCCTAGCGGCAGACAGTGTTGCTGGTCAAACTGTCGCCACGGCGGTCGATAGCAGCGACATCGATGTTGTTGCTGGAACAGGCGAGCCAAGAGCAGCGGATCAGCCCGATGGCATGGCCGAGGGCAAAGCTGTGGCAGACGCTACTTTGTTGGGCCTACTGAAGGGCAATGATCAAGCGCCTAGCAGCAGATCGGGCCGGCCGGCGGCCGGCGGCGACTGCCCTCTTGACATTCCCAGTCTGCCATCGGGCCAGTACCGCTATCAAAAGCAGGTTGGCTGTGAGGTATGGCGGACAGTAAGCGGCGAGGGGTGTGACCGGATCGCCGAGGAATTCCTGCTGGAATGCCGTCGGCGAGGCTTTAGCCTGCATCGCGCCACTGGCCTCGACCTTTATGGTGAGGCTTGGGGCTGCCTAGTAAGCCGCCTAACAAAAAGTACCAAGGCTGAAGTCTTGCTCGTCAGCTTGATTCCCGAAGTGCCGGGCATTGCCCGCAGCGAGCAAAACAAGCTGGTGGTCAACGTGATTCGGCTGACGTCTGCAAACACGCTGTCCGAGCTGGCTCTCCGTCCATTGGACAGACAGTCATGATGGGCTTGTCCAGAAAGCCCGAAAACGAAGCCCGGCCCAGCCAAAGCTCTCAAATCCGGCACCGGGAAATCCGGCACCGGGAAATCCGGCACCGGGAAATCCGGCACCGGGAAAGCAAGCAGAGTGCGGGCAGATGGCACTTGGGATCTGCCGGGCAAGCCACATTGGAATCCGTGATTGTTGGCACCGTGCTCTTGGCTTTGATACTTGGGCTGGGGGCGCTGTCCAACCGCTTGGCTGAAGGACTTTTTGTAGAACATGCCCTGCGCAGTGCGTCGCATGCACTGGGGCCGAACACAGCGGGGGTGATCGGCGATGTTATCCTTTATTGACGGTCGGCAGATGCTGTCTCGGCGCGGCCAGGCAACTGTGGAGGCGGCCTTCCTGATCCCGGTGCTCCTGCTTTTGATTCTTTTGCTCTGCCAGCCGGCTATCCTGCTCTACAACCAGATCGTCATGCAGAATGCAGCGGCCGAATCTTGCCGTCTGCTGGCTACTCGTTCTGATGTCGGCAGCTATTCGGATCAGAAATATGAGGCCTACACGTTGCGACGGCTAGCTGCCATACCGCCGGTCGATGTTTTCCATGCTCATGGGAACGGCATGGACTGGCAGATCGACCTAGTGGGCGGCGAGTTGAGCCAGACGGTCAGCGTTCGTATCCAAAACCACCTGAAGCCCTTGCCGATCATCGCTTGGGGAGCAGGGGTTCTTCGCCAGACCGACCAGAACGGATACCTGACTCAGAGTGTGGAAGTGACGATGCCCAGTCAGCCGGACTGGGTGTTCAAGTTGGGAGGTGACCCGCAGACATGGGTCAAACAATGGGATTGAAAGGGCTCTGGTCTGTGCTGATCAGGGCATCAGCGCTGGGCGACGGGCCAGGCCAAGCCAAGGCACCGTTCTTTTGGCTCGACCGCCGTGGTGGCTTCAGCAGCATAGGTGTGGTGATTGCCCTCAGCTTGACCATCGCGTTGATATTCAGCGCCGCGCAGATCTATTGGATCAACGCCCGGGCAGGGGATGTCCAGTTTGCTGCGGACAGCGGCGCTTTGGCGGCAGAGAACGTGGTGGCCGAGTACTATGTTGTGGCTAGGGTGGCGGACGCCACGATTCTTTCGATGACTCTCTTTGGAGTGATCGTGGAAGGAGTGGCTATTGTCGTTAGCTGCATTCCTCTTGCCCAAGAGGTCGGGGCGCAATTGATGGATTTGGCTAAAGGGGTTTTCGAGTCCCGTGACCGCTTGGCAGACGAGGCCGGTCGGGCATTGACTCAGATACAGCGGCTCTTGCCCTTTTTGGCAGCGGTGAACGCGGCCATGACTGTTCGAGCCAACGGCCCGCAGGGCACCACCCCTTATATCGGCATTGCCCTGTTGGTGCCGTTTGAGGCTGAAAACGTCGAGTACCCAGACGACGGGGACATGGCGGTTCAAGCGGGGGGCCTTGAACAGAAAAACGCCAAGACTGCAGCAGCCAGCGACAAAGAGGCTAAGGCCAAGCAGAAGATGGATGATGCCAAGCGGCAGGGCTGGCTGGCAGACTGTGGCGACAACCCCAATTATTGCCAGTATGAACGGGCAGGGCATTTGGCAGGCTTGCAAGGGTTGGAGAACCCCTGGTACGCAAGCCCGGAGGAATGGGACTTCTTGGTGGCCTTGAACCGTGCCCGCAGCTATTACCAGCACCGGTTGTTGATCGAGGCGCCAAAAGATCAGAGTTTGCCGGAACTGATCCGTTCAGACGTGCGACGGCAGTATTACCGCTATGCCGCTGCGGAGCTAGCGCAAGGCTACGTTCGCGCTGACGGGCAAGGTGCGCTGGATATCTACTTCCCCCCTTTGGCCAAGAACAACTCCGAGATCCGCAGCACTAGGCTTTTCAGTGATGCCAGCTTCCCGCTGGACGCTGGCGGCCTGCTCCACGGCAGCGGAGCCTGTCCTGTTTATCAGGCCGCTGGCGGCAGCGGCTATGGCTCGATCGCCGATCTGGAGAGCGGTCGGCGGCAAAGCTGTGAGCTATGCGACTTGAGCATCAACACCATTGGTCGTGTCGCATCGGCCTCGACTGCCATTGACAATGGCTTTGAGTACCACTACCTGCGGGTGGCAGAGGCTGCGAAGCGTTACCGGCAAGCAGCCGACGAAGGCCAACAGGCCGCTAAGGAGGCCAAGCGTCAAGCCGACGAGGCTTTGGACAGCTATCAAGAGGCGCTCGCCAATTTGAAGGCCAAGCGCCTCGACCCCCACCCGCCGGGGCGGAGGGGCTGTGTGGTGTTTGTCGTCGATCCGGCTTTGCGCAGTGTGCCTGCCGGCTTGAGTACCCAGCTGCTGGCCAATGAGGGGGCGTTGCCGCCCCGGGTGGCAATATCAGCGGCAGCTTTGGTACGCGACGGCACCGACGGCTCCAACATACTGGCCGATTTCCTTGACCGGGTTCGGGACAACTCAGAGTTCCAGACACCTCTGTTCGCCCTCGGGGTTTTTGATAACCTGCTGGGGCTTTGGGGTGCTGCCTTGGCGGCTTATAGCGACGGGACAGATGCTTTGACCGATGGCATTTCCGGCTTTTTGAACGAAGTGCCGTTGATCAACGCTACCCCTTTGGCCGCTTGGGCCAAAGATGCCGTCAAAGGCTGCTTGGGATATCTCGGTCTACAGGGGGTAGACCTAGCTGCGATCAAGCCGGTGCTGGTCAACAGCATCCATGTCGAGCGAACCAGCTCGACGGCAGCTATAACCGGTCTGGCAGATATCAAGGAGGGCTATGGCTCGCTACCCGGGAAGTCCAGCGGCACGGTGAGCGAAGCCATCTTCGATGCCCTGCAAATAAGGGTGGAGGAAATAGGTAAAACCCTTGTGGACCAAAGCATCACCATCTTTACCCTGCGCTTTGCCGACTGGCCGGGATTGCCGAGCATCCCCGTTCGACTACGTCTGCCGGCGGAGCTGGCCGAACAGGGGTCAAGCTCGATCGGCGCGGGCCTAGGATCACTGCGTCAGTATTTCCGGGGAGGTGATTACCGGGATGTTTGGGATTAGGAAAGCGCCGATCAATGCTGTCGCGTCAGATTGTCAACCAAGCTGTCAGAAGGCCTTGTGCTGCCGGAAGGTGTCGTGTCAACGACAGACATTGCACCGCTGGCGGCTGGGAAGCAAGGGGCAGATGGCGGTGGAGATGGCGGTGCTGCTGCCTGTGGCTCTGGCGATGGTCTTCGTGATGCTCAATGTGCTCAGTTATCTTGCCAACTGTGCGCGTTTTGATCCTTTGGCTGCTGAGGCGGTTCGGATCGAGGCTGTCAGCCCCAATGCTGGCAGCTACGGCACGGCAGCTAGGGCAAAGGCAGCAGAAAAGCTGCTGTCTCAGGCCTTCGAGGGTCATGGCAATGTCAGCATTTCGGTCAAGGGCAGCCAGGCAATTGCCACCGGCGGCTTCAGCGACCAAGGTGTAAGCGACAGCCAGGCCGTGGAATTCTCCTTCTTGCCGCTGCACGAGGTGTACACATGTACTCTCAGCTATCGTCCTTGGGGTTTTCCGCAGGGGCTGTTCGGCCTTGAGCTTTTTGAAGTCAGGCATCAGCGCCGTCTGGTCATCGACCCTTACCGTCCGGGGGTGTTGTTTTGATCCGCCAGCAGAGGCAGATGCCTGGCGGCCACACAGTGCGGCGTGTGTCCTGTGGTGTTGGCCAGCAGGGCGGCGGCCGTCCCCCCACTGGCCAGCAGGGCGGCGGCCGTCCCCCCACTGGCCAGCAGGGCGGCAGATCGGGCAGGCAAAACGCCTTGGTGTCTGGGGTCTTCCTTCTTGCCTGCCTGCTGCTGGTGTTGGCCTTGGCCGTACAGTCTGTTTTTGAGCATACTGAGGCGGATGCTGTTCGCACTGACAACGGTCGGTATTTAGCGGCGCTGGGCGGGGATCTGAGTGCCGATCCCCTGTCGCTCTCTGATTCGGGATCGCTATTTCAGATGCTGGCAAAAAGCCCCGACGGACAGATCATCGAGTATCTCAGCCCCGGGATGCCTTCCCAAGCCGCCGCAGCCTTAGTGTCACGGCTTGCAGACGAAGGTTGGCAGTGCGCCGACGATGCCCAGAGCCGCTGCTTGAATTTCAGCCGCAGAAACGCCGAAGGCAAGACTACGGCTTCGATGTTGGCCCAGGTGTTCGAGTTTAATGGCCAAAGCAGCATTCTTGTCCAGTTATTTTGAGAGGAGAAAGAGGTTTTGCAGATAGCCACAACGCTACGGGCACGCATCAGCGGCCTGTTGAGGTGTCCAAAGCTGGCAGATGGTGAGACGCTGTTGCTGGTGCCCTGCCGGAGCATACACAGCTTCGGCCTGAGCCGCCCGATCGATGTTGCCTTCATCGATGCTGGTGGCAAGGTGTTGAAAAGCATCACTGGGCTGCCGCCCCGTCGCTTGGCCAGCAGCCGTAAGGCCTGTGCGACGTTGGAGCGCTTCAGTAACGACGATCAAGAGTGGTACCCGGAAGGCAGCACCCTAGAACTGACAATTGCCAAGAACCAAAAACGAAGGAGTTAGCTGATGAGAGAGTGTCCCTATTGCCATACTTTGAGTTTCGATGACATGAGTATCTGCTATGGCTGTTTGCATCGTTTTGAACAAACTGGCTCTACCAGCCCGGAAGCGAAAACAGTGTTGGCCGTTGCCGATGCGGCCAGTGATATGCCACACGTCCAAGATGGCGCTGTGGATGGCCACGCCAACGGTCAAGCGGATATAGAAGGCAGCATGCTGGCCGATTTGCTGGTGGCACCGGATGCTGATTTGGACAGGCTGCTGACGGAGCATCCCCCTGCGGCTCCAAGTATCCCAAGCGACCTGTTTTGCCCAGAGATAGCAGCCACGGACGACTGCGGCCGACCTACGGTCGCAGCTGACCGAGGCATTGTTAGCGGCATGGCACGTCTGCATGTTGAGCTGCCCGAAGGTTATCACTACGACATCTATCTGGAGAAGCCCGAGGGCGCCAGCATCCAGATCGGCTGGGCAGCTGATGCTGCCTTCCCGGTTTCAGCAAAACCGCTGCCCCCGGCAGCTCCCCAGAATGCTGCTATGACACTCTCTCGCGGGTCAGAAAGAGCAAAGTGATGGTTCCAGCCAGCAAAACAACGCTCACTGCCAAGCCGCCCTCCAAGCCGAAGTCGCCGCCGTTGAGCAGGCTGCCAAAGTCAGTTGCTACGAAGTTGAATACGCTGCCGAATCCCTCAAATCCGCTAACCGTGGTTCCGTACAGGCTTCCTTGAGCAAAGTTCCAAGCGGTGTGAAAGGCTGCGATGCCCCAGATGTCGCCACGTTTCAGGAAATAGACGGCGGCGAAGACCGCAAACAAGAAAAGGTTGACCAAGGCCAAAGGCGAGCTTCCGGGGTTTGCTGTGTGGAGCAAGGAGAAGAGCAGAGAGCTGATACCGACAGCAACCACCAAAGACTGGCTTCTAGCCAAGGAAACGAGTAGCTGGCCGCGGAACAATAGCTCCTCGCTTGCACCCTGAATCACAAAGCCGCCAAGAGCAGCGGCCAGTAACGCCCAAGGGATGCTCGGATTCAGGCCATGATACTCAAGCGTCCCTGTCAAAAGGCAAATAGCCAGAGACGCTGTGAGCATCAAGACACCAGTGAGAAAGCCTATGGCGTAGCCCCGCAGCGCGCCGGCAGCCCCTATGGCGTGGCCCCGCAGCGCGCCCGCCGCCCCTATGGCGTGGCCCCGCAGTGCGCCGGCAGCCCCTATGCCTAGGCCCATGGCAGTCAAGTTGCGTTTCTCCATGAAGTGGCAATAGAAAATACAGGTGATGATCGACCCCAATGTGGAGTAGAGCGCCACCAGCTTGGCTTGCGGGCTTTTGGCCAGCACAGCAGCGTATTCGCTTGCTGAGAAGCCTCCAGGATCAAGACCGAACTGCAATGCTTGGCCGAACTCCGGGTCGGCCAGAAGCATTGGCAGTAGGCCGAGGGCAGAAAGCAGGCCTCCCAAAACCACCTGACCAACAACGAGAACTGCCAAAAACACCAATACCTCGACAGCTAGGCAGGATATCTTGTCTTTGGGCCGAGGCGGTGTCAGGGCTACTCCCTGTTCAGCTTGCCGCCGAGCATCTTGGATTATCCTAGGGAGATGCCGACCAATCATGCTATGCCAGCTCATAAGATGGCGCGGCCTGACTGACCGGCACTTCCCTAAGCCGAGGAAGCCAACGCTTACTGTGCATATTGTCCACAGGCACCTAAACTCCTCCTTGAAGTTGTCGGTTGTCAGGCAGTTTATAAAGATGGTTGCTGTTCCGCTGTCATTATATCTCCAATTGCGTTATCATATGCGCATGTTTTATAGCATCAGACGAGCTTGGATCTAAAGGAGTGTCAAAAGCCCGGTCCGCATGGAGGTGATCTTCGAGTATGCCATGGAATAAGTCTATGCCCGCACATCCCGTTGTCGCTGTGGCCGGTGCCACCGGCGCTGTTGGCCGTGAAATGTTGGCCGTGTTGGATCAGCGCGGCTTTCCCGCTGACGCACTGCGGGCCTTAGCCAGTGCTCGGAGTGTCGGCTGCGTCCTGCCTTTCAGGGACGGGCAGCTGACGGTGGCGGAAATGCGACCGGATAGTTTCACAGATGTGGACATCGCCCTTTTCGCTGCCGGTGGCTCGGTTTCTGAGCAGTTCTGGCAGGATGTGGTTTCTGCCGGGGCAGTGATGATCGACAACTCATCGGCTTTCAGGATGGCAGAAGGCGTGCCTTTAGTGGTGCCGGAGGTCAACCCCCAAGCCCTGCGCTACCACTCCGGTGTCATAGCCAACCCGAACTGCTCCACCATCCAGATGGTGGTGGCCCTGGCACCCCTAAATGCTCTTGCCCATATCCGGCGGGTGGTGGTTTCCACTTACCAAGCGGCCAGTGGTGCCGGAGCCGGCGCTATGAGCGAGCTGTTCGAGCAGAGCCGCCAATTTCTGGACGGAGAAACGCTGACCGTTGAACATTTTGCTCACCCCATTGCCTTTAACTGCATCCCTCAGATCGATGTCTTTTTGGAGGACGGCAGCACTAAAGAGGAATGGAAGATGGTGGTGGAGACGAAGAAGATCCTTGGCGATTCAAGCATCGAGGTCTTTGCCAACTGCGTACGGGTGCCGGTGCTGCGTAGCCATGCCGAGATGGTCAACGTCCAGTTCGATGAGCCGCTGAGCATCGATCAGGCCATTGCGGCTTGGGAAGCGGCTCCTGGGGTCATCGTTATGGACGATCCCCTTGCCAAGGCTTACCCGATGCCCGGCCTTCTGGCCGGTACTGATGCAGTGTACATCGGCCGCATCCGCCGCGATCCGACCGTTCCCTATGGCTTGAACTTCTGGTGCGTGGCTGACCAACTACGTAAAGGTGCAGCCTTGAACGCTGTGCAAATAGCTGAGCTGCTTTGTGAGCCGCCCGCCTGAAAAGCCTTGGCCGTCCGAAAGCAGACGTTCGCAAGAAGCTGTTGCTCCAATGCCTGTAAGTCCCTGTTAAGAAAGGAACCATCATGCCTGATCCCAACGCCCCCCAACCGCAATACGCCCCGTCCCAGCCTCAGTACGTGCCTACGCCACAGCCGTATGTGCCGCCTGCGCCCCAACAGCCCCAGCCGTTGACGATGCTTTCCGGCGGCATGAAGGCCGCTTGGTTCTTCATCGGCTTTCTGCTCGGCATCCCCGGCATCCTGATCGCCTATGCCACCAACCAAGACAAGCTCCCCAACGTGAAGAGCGAGTGCATCAAGTTCTCGGCCATCGGCTTCGGCATCAGCATCGCGCTCTGGGTACTCATGGGCATTCTTTGGTCGGTAGCCATATTGTCGTTTATCCCGATGCTCGCGAGCAGCAGCGATATGAGCTATTTCCTCAATAGCTATTAAGGTGGCGTGACATGGTTTGCAGCATGCCGCCGTCCAGCGGTAGCGCAAACAGGATACGAAAAGTCAGTGCCATTTTCATGCTTGAACCGGTGCTTCCTTAGTCGTCGTCGGCTAGGCGTTCTGTCAATCGGCTTTTGTCCAGCGCCTTAGCTAGCGGCCAGCCGAGGGCATAGAGCACAATGGCTTGGCCGAGGCCGATGCAGAGTATGCCGAAAAGATACATCGCTGGCCAGGAGTCGGACAGGCTGATGTTGGTGAAGGGAATGGTGTAAAAGCCGAAGGCTGCCAGCATCAGCGGTAGATAGGCAGGGACGATAGCGGCGTTGGCCAGTACCGGCCCGGCCAGCGCCAGCGGTCGGATGTGGCGGAAACGCCACATCCAAAGGCTGCCAAGGCCAGTTGCCAGGCTGCCGAACACCACGTCCAATAAACCGAGTGGACCGGTGCCGTTGATGGCCATGCCGAGACTGTTGGCCAGCACACAGCCCAGGGCCAGTCCGGGGATGGCGGCTGGCGTGAAGAGGGCCAGGACACAGGCTGCCTCGGAGATGCGCAGCTGCACAGGCCCCCAAGAAAAGGTCTGCAAGACGACCATGGCCAGCAAGCTCAGCGCGGCATAGAGTGCGGCTATAAGCCCGCAACGGGCAATGAAGCGGCTGTTTTTGCCGCGATCCTGTTTCGTCACCGACTAACCTTTCAGGCTCCGAACAACTTCATACCACATTCCAGTATAGCGAACACTGCCAAGCTCGATATGGTAGTCTGAGAGTTGGGAAAACTCTTACGATTGGAGCTTTTTTGATTGCTTTTTTGAATTCGGATCAAGTCATTTTCGCAGTAATCAGCATCATCTGCTTTATCCCATCGATTGTCGTCCATGAGGTATCGCATGCTTTTGCGGCCCTGAAGATGGGCGACACCACGGCCAAGGACTCCAAACGGCTGACATTGAATCCGATGGCGCATGTTGACCCTTTCGGCACAGTCGTGTTGCCGTTGTTGTTGGCGATCTGCGGCCTTCCGGTGTTCGGCTATGCCAAACCGGTGCCCTATAACCCGAACCGCTTCCGTAATTTCAAGGTGGGGGAAGTGGTGACTGGCTTGGCTGGGCCGGCCTCAAACATTCTGATGGCCTTGGCCGCCGCCATTGTCGCACTGGTGGTGTCGCAGTTCGATTGGGTCGCCTCACCTGTCTCCTATTGGCTGATGAGCGGGCTGTACCTCTTTATCTTTGTCAACTTCGCGCTGGCCTTTTTCAACCTGCTGCCGATACCGCCGCTGGACGGCTCCAGCGTCATCTTGCCCTTACTGCCGCGCCGGGCGTACCCGGCTTGGTATAAGATCCAGCACTATGCTATGCCGGTGCTGCTGGTGCTGGTCATCGGTGTGCCCTATATTACGGCGATGTTCGGATATCAGCCCTTCAACCCGCTTTTAGCCTATATCCGGGCCACTGCCGGCAACCTGACCGGTCTTTTCGCGCCGTGGGCTGGGGGCTAGGAAGATGCCGAGGCACTGCTGGCAAAGGATGTCTTCGGGCAGGTGACTTTATCCTTCTGCTAGAATTAGCGCGTATCAAAAAACATACGGTTAGTGTTGTCTTTACTATCAAGGGATTATTCGGACTATGAGAAAAGTTCTCCTCACCGGCGACCGGCCTTCCGGGCAGCTGCACCTCGGTCACTATGTCGGCTCGTTGAAAAGCCGCTTGGCGCTGCAGGACAGCGGCGATTATGACTGCTTCATCCTGATCGCCGACGTCCAAGCGCTGACCGACAACTTCAAGAACCCGCAGAAAGTGCGGGACAATGTGCTGGAAGTGGCCTTGGACTACTTGGCGGTCGGCCTCGACCCGGCGCGTACCACGCTGGCCATCCAGTCGCTGGTACGGGCATTGCCGGAGCTTACTGTCTACTACCTGAACTTGGTGACCCTGGCTCGTTTGGAGCGCAACCCGACAGTCAAGTCCGAGATCGACCAGAAGGGCTTCGGTGCCTCGATTCCGGCAGGCTTTCTTTGCTATCCGGTCAGCCAGGCTGCCGACATCACCTTCTGCAAGGCCAACGTGGTACCGGTGGGTGCCGACCAGAGGCCGATGTTGGAGCAGACCCGGGAGATCGTCCGCACCTTTAACAGCATCTATGGCGAGGTGTTAGTGGAGCCGGAGGCCTTGGTTCCCGAGGGGGAGAGCGAGTCGCGGCTGCCGGGCACCACCGGCAATGACACCAAGATGAGCAAGTCTTTGGGCAATGCCATCTATCTGGCTGACGATGCCGACACTCTGCGTGCCAAGGTTCGCCAGATGTATACCGACCCCACGCACCTCAAGGTCAACGACCCCGGCCATGTCGAGGGCAATACGGTGTTCACTTACTTGGATGTCTTCGCCACCGACAAGGCGGCAGTGGCAGATTTGAAAGAGCATTACCGGCGTGGCGGTTTGGGCGATGTCAAGGTCAAAGACTACCTCTTCGAAGTGCTGAACGCCGAGCTGGAGCCGATCCGCAGCCGTCGGGCGGATTTAGCCCGTGACCTTGGCTACGTGTTGGATATCTTGGCTCAAGGCAGCGAGTATGCCAACCAGGTAGCCGACGGCACCTTGGCCGAGGTGCGTTCGGCGATGCGCATCGATTACTTCAAAGACGGTGCCGCTTAGTCAGCGGCTGGTGTTGGCAGCGAGGTTCCAGTGTCTTACCGGGTTAAGATAGAGTCCTTCGAAGGCCCCTTCGAGTTGTTGCTGGCCTTGGTCAGCAATCAGAAGGTAGACATTGGCCGCATTTCGATCAGCGAGGTGGCCGACCAGTACTTGGCACATATCGACGGTCTACGCGACTTGGACATGGACGTGGCCAGTGACTTTTTGGTGGTCGCTGCAACCCTGCTGTCGCTGAAGGCGGCGGCGCTGCTGCCCGATGTCCCACTGGATATAGGCGAGGAGCTAGATGAGTACTCGCCGGAAGAGGCCAGAGACATCCTGGTCGCCCGTCTTTTGGCCTATAAGCAGTTCAAGAACGTGGCTGCCGTCCTAAACAGCCGCTTGGAGAATGAGGGTCGGATGCACGCCCGTCAAGCTGGTTTGGAGGCGGCCTTTGTCGGTTTGCTCCCGGACTACTTGGCAGGGGTGACCCTGCACTCGCTGGCACTGATCTCGGCCGACTTGGCTGCCCGGCGCGAGGTCTTCTTGCTGGAGGCTGAGCATATTGCCTCTAAGCCACTGCCGGTCGAGGCGTATATCGGCGAGCTGCTAGAACGTCTTGCTGCTGCCGGGCATCTCAGCTTCTCGAGTGTCCTGAGGGGCGGCCACGGCCCGGCTCAGGTAGTGGTCGGCTTTTTAGCCATTTTGGAGCTTTATCATCGCGGTATGGTAGATTTGGAGCAGGCCGAGGCCTTCGACGACATCGGCATCCATTACCGTCAGCCCAGCGAATGGGCTCCGGCACCGAATATGGCCGATGACCAGATGGAGCCGATTGACCAATATTTGGCATCTTTAGACCAGGAGTAGACGATGGAAGATAATAACAAGATCGAACCAGTGTTGGAGGCCTTGCTCTTCGTTTCCGACGAGCCGGTGAGTGCTGCCACCCTCGCCCGCATTCTGAGAAAAAGCCCCTCTGAGATCGATGCCGCGCTCTGCTCTCTGGCCGAGCATTTAGAGGACCAGGAGCGGGGCATCCAGCTGCGTGAGGTGGCTGGTGGCTGGCGGCTTTACTCCCACCCGGCCTATCATGAGCTGATCGAGGCCTATGTTATCAGCTGGGATACCCGTTCGCTCTCGCAAGCGGCGTTGGAGGCTCTGGCAGTGATCGCTTACCATCAGCCGGCCAGCCGTACTGCGGTCAACGGCATTCGGGGGGTGAACTCCGATGCGGTGATCTCCAGCTTGGTGGAGAAGGGGCTGGTGCGTGAGGTGGGCAGGGACACAGGGCCGGGCAACGCCATCCTCTATGGCACCACCCGTGCCTTTTTGGAGAAGTTCGGTCTGAAGAGCTTAAAGGATTTGCCGCCGTTGGAAGACTTTGCCCCCGATGAGGCGAGCCGGGAGTTCATCAAAGCCCGTCTATCGTCCGGTATGGGTTTGGGGTTGCAGTCCTCGCTGGATGCCGATCCGTCATCGGATGCCCGATCGCTGGCGACGGATGCTGTGGACGACCTAGAGCTTATCGACTGAGGCCATGCTCACAGCTTGGCGCAATAACATTGATTGGCGCTTCCCTTGCGCTAGGCAGAGTCGGCGACGCGACATCCGTGTTCGACAACTTGGACTCCCAGTCTGATGTCTGCTGAACCTGCCGATACCCCGGGCATTTCCGGGAGCTTTTCCTACCCATTGCGCTTGCAGAAGTTCTTGGCGAGGGCAGGTGTGGCCAGCCGTCGCGGCTCAGAAGCCCTGATGACGGCGGGGCGGGTGACGGTGAACGGGGTCACAGTATGCGAGTTGGGCAGCCGGGTCGATCCTGGTTGCGACGAGGTGCGAGTCGACGGGCGACTGGTGCTTGTGGCGACTAGGCCAAGCTACTTGATGCTCAACAAGCCTTCCGGTTATTTGACCACGATGGCCGATCCCCAAGGCCGTCCAACAGTGCGCCAGTTGGTGCCAACGGCCAGCTTGCCAGGGCTTTTTCCCGTTGGCCGCCTAGACTATGACACCACCGGCCTTTTGCTCTTCATGACTGACGGCGAGCTAGGGCATCTGTTGTTGCACCCCCGTCGCCATGTCAACAAGCGCTACCGGGTACTGGCCGACGGTTGCTTCGATGAGTCGGCCGCCGAGCGCCTCCGTGCCGGTGTGCTGCTTGCCGACGGCATGACCCGACCGGCTACAATCGAGATAGGGGAGCGTCAAGACAAGCAACTGACGGCACGGCAAAGCTTACAACAACACAGTGGCCGCAGCCTGTTCAGCCAAGCCACTGAGGTTTGCTGCACCATCAGCGAGGGTCGCAAACGGCAAGTGAAGCGGATGTTCGCTCATGTCGGCCATCCGGTATTGGAGCTTGAGCGCCAAGCCTTCGGGCCGCTGTCACTGGGAGATCTAGAACCCGGCAGTTGGCGGCAGCTGACCGCCCAAGAGGTTGAGGCGTTGCGCGAGGCTGCCGGGATGGCCGCAGACGGCGGCTTTGCCCAGAAGATGGCGCAACATGATCAGACCGGTGCTTCCTAGGAAAATGCCATGTCTCTGTTAAGCTACCGTTGACATGCAGTACCAGTCATTGCGGGCTCAGGGCCGCGATCTTTCATCGGGCGCAGGGCATGTGAACTGAAACTGCAGACATGCCGACATTATTTGATGGGGTCATTCCGTGTCAACACTGGTTTAGCATAGAAAATGCTATTGACAAGCTGAGAAGTATTTATCATATTAGATCAGGGGCAGGGCGCTCCGAGACAAGAACGTCAAGAGCAGAGAGGATAGTCGATGAGTGAAACGAAAATTGGCCGTAAGGTGCGGGAGTTGCGGGAGTCCTTGGAACTGACAAACGAGGAGCTGGCCGAGCGCAGCGGCGCGGATGTCGAGCTGATCAAAGAGATCGAAGCCGGGGCCGTCGCCCCTTCGCTGGCTCCCTTGATCCGGATCACCAGGGCCTTGGGTGTGCGTCTGGGAACCTTGCTTGATGACGACGAGAACTTGGGCCCGGCCTTGGTTCGTGCCAGCAGCTATACCGACAACACGCATTTCCGGGCGCTTCAGACCCGCTCCGATGCCGGCGGCTTGACCTTCAATGCCTTGGCCGAGGGCAAGGCCAGCCGCCATATGGAGCCCTTCTTTATCACGCTTGAGCCAGCCGATGTCCAGCAACACCAGCTTTCTGCCCATGAGGGCGAGGAGTGGCTGTTTGCCTTGGAAGGGCCGCTGGAGATCGAGTACGGCAAAGAGGTCTATGTGCTCCAGCCGGGCGACAGCATCTATTACGACTCTATCGTGCCGCACCAGGTCCGCAGCCACAACGGCGCTTCAGCCAAGTTCGTGGCCTGTGTTTATACGCCGGCCTAGGGGGCAAGCGATGTCTGATACCAGCGATACAAGCAAGAAAGCCGCTGCAGCGCCCGCAGCGCCCGCAGCGTCCGCAGCCCCAGGCCCAGCCGCATCCGCAGCACCCGCCACAGTGCCCCCAGCACTCCAGCCCGGCTCACCGGACTGGCCGCTGCATAGCGAGCAGACCATCGGCAGTTACTTCCAAGCACAGGTTGCAGCCGCCCCCGATCAGGAGTTCGTCGTCTACCACGACCGCAACCTGCGTTGGACATGGCGCGAGTTCGACGAGCGCACCAACAATTTGGCCAAAGGGCTGTTAGCCATCGGCATGCGTCCCGGCGACCATCTCGGTGTTTGGGCACGCAACGTCCCCGACTGGCTGACGCTGATGTTCGCCACCGCCAAAGTCGGCATCGTCTTGGTGACCATGAACCCGGCCTATAAGAGCCATGAGCTGGATTACGTGCTCAAGCAGTCTGATATGAGTGCTCTTTGCATCATCGATGCCTGGCGGGACGTAGACTATGTGAGCATTATCCGCGAGTTGATCCCGGAGGCCAGAACGCACCAGCGCGGTCACCTGAAAACCGCCGAGTACCCTTATCTGAGAAACCTGATCTTCCTCGGCCCGGAGAAGCATCGCGGCTTCTACTCGCTGCCGGAGATGATCCTGCTGGGGTCGCACGAGAGCGATACTGTGCTCGACCAGGCGGCCGCCGGGCTGAAAAACACTGACGTGGTGAACATGCAGTACACCAGCGGCACCACTGGCTTTCCCAAAGGCGTGATGCTCACCCACCGCAACATCCTGAACAACGGCTTTTACATCGGCGAGGGACAGCGCCTCTCGGCCGCCGACCGGGTTTGTCTGCCGGTGCCCTTCTTCCACTGCTTCGGCTGTGTGCTGGGGGTGATGGCCTGCCTCACGCATCATTCAACTATGGTCATTGTCGAGGAATTCGACGCGCTCAAGGTGCTGCAATCAGTGTCGGGGGAGAAATGCACAGCCGTCTATGGGGTGCCAACTATGTTCATTGCCGAGCTGAACCATCCCCGCTTCGACGAGTTTGACCTTTCCAGTTTGCGCACTGGCATCATTGCCGGCTCCGTTGCGCCTTCCGAGGTAGTTCGGGGCATCAACGACAAGATGGGTGCGACCGAGCTGATCAACTGCTATGGCTTAACTGAGACTTCGCCGGTTTTTATCCAGACCTCTTGGAACGATTCTGACGAGCATCGCCTGACTACTATCGGTCGCCCCCACGAGGCGGTCAGCGTCCAGGTCATCGACCCGATCGATAAGCACGTCTGCGGCCCCGGCGAGGTCGGTGAGCTGTGCTGCAAGGGCTATAACGTGATGCAGGGCTACTACAAGATGCCGGAGGCCACTGCCAAGGCCATCGATGAGCAAGGCTACCTGCACTCTGGTGACCTCGGCAGCTTTGACCAGGACGGCTACTACCAAGTCACCGGGCGCATCAAAGATATGATCATCCGTGGTGGCGAGAACATCTACCCTTTGGAAGTTGAGAATTTCCTGCTCACCGTGCCCGGAGTGCTCGATGCCCAAGTGGTCGGCGCCCCGGACGAGCGCTACGGCGAGATCGTCGTGGCCTTTATCAAGACCCGTGAGGGCTTCACGCTCAGCGAGGCGGGCATCCGGGAGGCCACAGTGAAGAAGATGGCCCGCTTCAAGGTTCCAAAATATGTCTTCTTCGTCAATGAGTTCCCGTTGACCACCAGCGGCAAGGTGCAGAAGTACAAGCTGCGGGAGACCGCCGTCGAGTTGGTGGCGGAGCGCAAGCAGCAGGAGTGCGTCTAAAATAGCCGTGCGGTGGCGAATAATCTTAGAAGGAGAAAGCGCATGCCCCAAAAAAGAGTGATCACCATTCAGGATATCTCTTGTGTCGGCAAATGCTCGCTGACGGTTGCCCTGCCGATTATTTCGGCCGGGGGTATCGAAGCCGCTATCTTGCCGACCGCCATTCTCTCCACCCATACCGGTGGCTTCGAGGGCTATACCTTCCGTGACTTGACTGACGATATCGAGCCGATCGTCGCCCACTGGGCATCCCTTGGCCTTCAGGCCGATGCCGTCTACACCGGCTATTTGGGCAGCGAGCACCAGCAGCAGCAGATGGCCACGATCTTCTCCGCTTTCAAGAAACAGGGCGCCTTAGTTTTTGTCGATCCGGCGATGGCCGATATGGGGCAGCTCTACCCGGCTTTTGACGCGCACTTTGCCATGGGGATGCGTGATTTGGTGGCAGCCTCTGACCTGACGGCCCCCAACCTTACCGAGGCGACCATGATGCTGGGAAAGCCTTGGCCAGGCGAGGATTATGACCAAGCCTATATCGAGGACATCTTGCGCCAGCTGGTCGACTTGGGGCCTGCCCGGGCAGTATTGACCGGTGTCAGCTTTGCGGCCGACAGTTTGGGTGCAGCGGCTATCGACCGTGTGACTGGACGCATCGACTACTACTTTACGGAGCGTGTTGAGGGCTACTATCATGGCACCGGTGATATCTACTCCAGCGCCCTGCTGACAGCGATTGTCAATGGCCGGACACTGGCCGATGCCATCCGCATTGCCTGTGAGTTCACTGTCGGTGCGATCAAGCGTACCCACGCGGCAGGCACCGACCCGCGTTATGGAGTCGATTTCGAGCATCAGTTAGGCCAGTTTATACAACTGTTGGCGAATTGATCCCAACGGCTTTTGTGTCCTTGTGGCCGATGGCTGCAAAGACAAAGCTAGGGAAGTGCCGAATTGATCATGTCACGCCAGGGAGGCTGGCGAGGCGATACTCGCCCCCACCAAGACCATAGCCTCGCCTGATGCCATCCGTATCGGCAGCTACTGTGGTCTCCCCATGGAGCTTTCCTTCGATGTCGTCTCCCGCGAGTACGTGGTGGCGTTCAAGGGCAGGCTGCACCCCATCCGGTGACGCTCGGCACAGATGCGTCGGGCAACATCGCCCGTATCGCCAACGAGAAAAACGTGTTTTGTCCTGCATTTTAAGGTTTCTCTGGCCTATCTTAAGACCACCCAATAACCGTCGCTTGTTTTCCCTTGGTATTTAATAGCACCGGCTTTTCTTAAGGCAGCCAATCGACGATAGACACTGCTTTCCGATACGCCTATCTCTTTCGCCAGTTCTTTCCTGGAAAAATGCGAGTTTTCCTCTAGGAGCGCAATGATCGCCCTATCGGTGTTTTGCGCGAACTCAGAAGCAGGCATCCGTTTCTGAGCTTGAGAAGCAAGTACAGGCGGCCTGAACAAGTTGACCCTGAGCATGTCACCAATCTCTTGAAGCTCCGGCTCTTGAATTCCGAGTTCCTCGCAGCTTTCCCGAATGCGCTTTAGCCCGGTACCCCAGCTCTCGTGCAAATCCATCTGCTTGAACGCCTCGGTGACTTTCGGGTTATCTATCCCAACGATGAGCCTGCCGCCAGCGGTGTTGGCGAAACGCAAACGATGAACTCCGTGTCTTCGAGTCGGCAATCGACGCACTCTCATACGCGACCATGCTGCTTGACGAGAACAAGGACTGGCGGGACGAGAACCTGCTCTCGTTGGGAGGCATCCCACCGGCAAGCACCAATCCGGGCAAGAGAAGCATCCCGCAGGCAATCGTGCAGTACCTCTCCGAGCGCCCTTACACCAAAATAATTCACTTGCATTTCGATAACGATGTGCCGGGAATCGAAGCCGCCGACTCGATAGCGACTGCCCTCTATGGGCGATGCGAAGTCCATATCTCGCCTCCCGAGACAGGCAAGGACATGAACGAGTGCCTCTTGGCGAAGCGCAAGCTGTATCCCCCCGAGAAGGTTTCGCGCAACGAGGCTGGTCTTATCCGCAGCTCAAAGAGGACGCGCCACCAGAAAGAGAGGGCACGACATGAGGAAGCACCCGATATCACGTGGACATTTGCGAGACGCTGAAAAAAGACCGTCACGGTCGAGGCGTCCTCACTCGACGAGGCGTATGACGTTGCCCAAACAGAGTGGCTCGATGGCAAGCATATCCTCGTTCCAGACGACTTCACAGACATCAACTTTACCATCGGGGAGCGCCAGAAGGATCACAGCCTAGAGAGATAACAAGGTGCCAAGTAAAACGATCGTTTATCGCATCAACAATGGTGTATGTATGGAGCTTGTCACCGAAAGCCTGTGCTGTAGTACGTAGAAACGGACTCCCGCCGCCCCCCGCGTTGACGGCGAAAATCGGCGTACCTGTAAAACCGAAAATATGATAGTTGCGGAATGTTTTGATAATCTTTTGGTGCATATCTCCGAACTGGGAACGGTGGCACTCATCAAAAATCAAGACCATGTGCTGACGGAAAATATCATGCCCCTTGTTCTTGCCGATAAACTTATCCAGCTTCTGAATGGTTGTGATAATAATGTGGGCATTCGGGTCTTCAAGCTGTCTTTGTAATATGTGGGCGGCGGCGTTGCTGTTTGCCGCGCCCTTCTCAAAGCGGTCATATTCTTTCATTGTTTGGTAATCGAGGTCTTTTCTATCCACCACAAACAATACTTTATCTATATGAGGCAACGCGCTCGCAAGCTGAGCGGTCTTGAAGCTGGTGAGAGCCTTGCCGCTCCCCGTGGTATGCCAGATATAGCCGCCAGCCTCGACCGTGCCTGTTTTCTTGTAATTGGTGGATACCTCTATACGATTCAATATCCGCTCGGTCGCGGCGATTTGATACGGACGCATCACAAGCAATAATTCCTCACTGGTGAAAACGCAGTAGCGCGTGAGGATATTGAGTATAGTATGCTTGGCGAAAAGGTCTTAGTGAAGTCCACAAGGTCAGCAATGGCTTTGTTGTTCGCATCCGACCAATAGCTCGTGAACTCAAAGCTGTTGCTGGTTTTCTCGGCTTTATTGCGTGTACCGTCGCCCTGCTCCTTGATATGCTGGTTGCGGGTAGTGTTGCTGTAATACTTGGTATATGTGCCGTTAGAGATAACGAAAATCTGTATGTATTCATACAAGCCCGACGACGCGCAAAAGCTGTCGCGCTGGTAGCGGTTGATTTGGTTGAACGCCTCGCGGATAGCCATGTCTCGCCGTTTAAGCTCAGTATGGACGAGAGGCAAGCCATTGACCAGCACCGTCACGTCATAGCGGGCTTCATGCGCCCTGTCACCTAGGCTCTGGGCGCCCGCTTCCTCATACTGATTGAGGGCTTGGAGACGGTTGTTGTGGATGTTCTTTTTGTCGATGAGGTAAATGTTTTTGGTCGTGCCGTCATCGCGTTTGAGGATTTGCACATGGTCTTTCTGTATCCTGCGGGTCTTCTCCACAATACCGTCGTTAGCGCTGGCAACGCACTCGGTAAAAAACCGTTCCCACTCGGTATCCGAAAAGGTGTAGCCGTTGAGGGTTTCAAGCTGGCGGCGCAAATTGACAACCAGTCCCGCTTCATTGGTGACGGAGATGTATTCATAGCCCTGCGCGGTAAGCTGGCGAATAAACTCCTTTTCCAAAGCCGCCTCGCTCTGATAATCCGCTGCTCGCTTGTATGCGGGAGTATATTCGGCGACAACAGTGGATTCGGTATCGGCGGCAACGATACTGTATTGGCTCATTGTGCGCTCACTTCCTCAAAGGTTAGTAATTGTTGGCATCACTGTCGAATGTCAAGAGATAATTGCGATAATATTCGTATTGTTTCTTACGGGCACTAAGCTCCGCTGTAAGCTCCGTGAAATTGTCGAGGATGCGGACAATTTCAGCTTGGATGGGGAAGGGCGGGAGGGGGAACTTATATTTCATAATGGCATCTTTACTTCCGCGTGGCATTTTTTGCGCCCTTGGAATTTGAGATATTATAGTGAAAGAAATGCTCTTACGAAAGAACATAAAACAAGTATTCAGATGAGACTTTATCAGAGTATTCTTCGTTGATATGTATTACCAATACATTACCGTTTGTTCCACCTTCATGAGTAGCCCGCCATATTCTTCTGAGGTATGGGCGAATATTGCCCAGTAGAACATCACCAGCTAAAAATTGCGTAAGGCGCCCCTCTGTTGGGACATAGCTGGAACTTGTTTTACCGTGCTTGTCGGGCAGAAGATTATCAACGCCGACATAGGTATCCTCATCGACCCCAGCGGCATCAATGCGACTCCTGGAATAGCAGCAAGTTTCTCCTAATTCTTCAAACTCCATCCCCTGCGGGCAAAGATCGCGTATCATATCGTCTAATCTACTCATCTTCGCCCCCTTCATTTCTCTGCGCCAATTCCCGCACAGCGCGGTCAAAGTCGCTTTCGAGCTGCTTCATCTCGCGGGCACGGTAAAGCTCAAATTCTTTTTCTGCCTTTTCAATGGCTTGCTTGTGGGAAATTGAGCCGCTTCCAGTCAGCAGCTTGCGTTTGAGGGCGATAATCTGGCCGTCCAAGGCCGAAACCCAATCCGCCATTGTCATTGGGTTTTGTTCCAACGCTTGAAACTCTGCAAAGTCCAAGAATTGCGATACCAATAAATTGAGCCGTTGCAACTCAATCTCAGACAGATAATTTTTAGCAATTTTCACATCATCTTTTGTGATATATTCGCCCTTGAAGTTCGTCATCCCGACAAGGGGCTTTTCGTTATCCACTCGGTCATATATCACCTCAGCGGCGGTATGCTCATGAACAGCGAAATGAAGTTTGTTCTGGACAGTGGCAAAGAACTTTTTCGTCAAGTCTGCGCGGGGGTCATAATCAGTTGACGTAGCATATATGTCTGTGACCTGCTGATAAAAATTACGCTCGCTGCTACGAATATCGCGGATACGCTGCAATAATTCGCGAAAATAACGTGAACCGCCTTGTTTTAGGCGTTCATCGTCCATGGCAAAGCCTTTTTGGATATAGTCATGCAGCCGCTCGGTTGCCCAGCGGCGAAAGCGCGTGGCAATCTGCGACTGCACACGGTAGCCCAGTGCGATAATCATATCAAGATTGTAATGGTCAATGTTGCGTTTTACATCACGACTGCCCTCGCGCCGAACTAATAAAAATTTCTTATGAGTTGCCTCCGCTTCAAGTTCTCCATCTTTATAGATGCTATCAATGTGCATACTGACATTGGGCTGAGATGTGTCGTAGACCTCGGCAATTTGATTCTGCGTTAGCCACAAATCCTCATCGGCAAAGCGCACAGAAATATTGGTAATGCCGTCATCATCTTGATAGAGGATAATTTTGTTTTCTTCATTTTTGTTCATCGCTCTGCTCTCCCTTCCAACTGGTAACAATCTGTTGCCATCTGACATCCCTCAATATCCGCAATAATTGTAGCAATGTTCTCGCTTTTTGCCTTGCGAAGCACCATGATACAGGTAGCAATGCTTGTCCCGTAAAAAAGGTTGTCGGGTAGTTGTATCACACAATCCACAAAGTTGTTGTCAATGAGGTATTTTCGGATTTTCTGCTCCGCGCCCCCGCGATAAAATATGCCCGGGAAACATACAATCGCCGCCGTGCCGTCAGTCGCCAGCCACGAAAGCAAGTGCATAATAAACGCGAGGTCGGCTTTGCTTTTAGGCGCAAGCACCCCAGCGGGCGAAAAGCGCGGGTCGTTGATTAATAATGGATTAGCGTCGCCGTCCCGCTTGATAGAATACGGCGGATTGGAGGCAATCGCCTCAAACGGTTCATCATCCCAATGCAGAGGGTCAATAAGTGTGTCGCCGTGACCGATGTCAAACTTATCATAATCAATATCCACTAAATTCCGATATCGGAATTTTGTCGAATATCCCGATTCCCGATTTATTCCGATTGCAGCCTGAAACGGCCTTGCGGTCAGCATAGATAATCCAAAACATCGGAATAAGCAGTCACCCAAAACAAACGCCTTTCATGACAGATACTGTATCCACTAGATGGTACTTGAGTTCTGACTTGAAAGGAAGGCTTTTTATGAATGAGGTAAATGAGCTTGTGGAGGGGATGATCGCAGAGCTGGGATCCATACACACCAGCAAGGCGACCCTCAAGCACAGTATGAGGTGTTGTGAGCAAATCGCTCTGTTCTGCATCGCCAAGGACGTAGGCGCATACGACGAAGCGGTCGTCAGGGACTATGCGCGCTCGACGTCGCCCCGATGCTGCACAACCCCGCCCCGCCCCGCCGCAAGGCCCTGCCCTGCCTCACCGAAGACGAGGTGTCCGGCCTGCTGGGGGCGATAGGCACTAGCACCGCAAAAGGAAAGCGCGACAACGCCATCGTCCGCCTTGCGCTGGGAACCGGCCTGCGCAACTGCGACATAGTGGCGCTTACGCTGGACGACATCAGCTGGCGCGCCGACGAGATACGGCTTGCGCAGGGCAAGACTTCAGAGCCGCTGGCGCTCCCGCTGCTGCCCGACGTCGGAAACGCCATAGCCGACTATATCCTGAACGCACGCCCAGAATCAGAGGACCGCCGTATCTTCTTGCACGTCAAAAGCCCCCATGTGGGACTGAGCGGTGCCGCCGGCCCCAATATCGCCGAGCGCTACTTTGCCAAGGCCGGGATAGCGCGCGAGGCCTACAACGGCAAGACGTTCCATGCGCTCAGACGGACAGCCGGAACCAGGCTGGTCAAGTCTGGCGCGGGCACCCCTATGACGGCCCAGATCCTCGGGCAAAGGCGGGTAGACTCGGCTAAGAGATACATTGCCCTTGACGACGGGGCCATGCGCGAGTGCTGCCTGCCGCTGGAACGCCTTGCCTCCAGAAAGGAGGGGCTGCAATGATCGGGCTGTTTGCAAGCAACTTCGCCGGACAGATGGAGGACATGATCGAGCTCAAGGAGTCCCTTGGCAGAACCACGGGGACACTGGCGTTTTACCTGCGCAGCTTCGGCAGCTACTGCCTGCGCGCCTTTCCAAAGGAGGCGCAGCTGACCTATGAGCTGGCCTCGGGCTGGTGCGAGGAGGGCGCTTCCAATGCGGGGAGCGGCTACAAAATGCGTGCCATACGGGAGTTCGGCAAGTACCTCGTCTCGGTGGGCATTGATGCGTTCGTGTTCCCGTCGGAGTGGATCGGGAGCCGCAGGGCAAAGCCGCCGTACATCTTCAGGGATGATGAGCTGGCGGCGTTCTTTGCTGCGACGGACGAGGTTGCCCCCAGCAAGAACAGCCCGTTGCGGGAGTACTCCATCCCGGTGTTCTTCAGGCTGCAGTACTATCCCGGGGGTGGTGCCATGAAAAGGGCGGCCGACAGCTTCCTCAGGCGGCTCCGGGAGTACTTCACCGTGTTCTTGCCGAGGCAGCGCAACTCCAGCCCGCACACTGTCACAGCCTGCCGCCAGACCTGGAACATGTTCTTGGGCTACATCGAGGACAGGATGGGCATCGCGCTGGCAAACATGACTTTCGCCGCCGTGGACCGCGGCTGCGTGACCGGCTTTTTGGAGTACATGTCAGGGGCACGGGGGTGGTGCAGCGCCACATACAACCAGAGGCTTTGCTGCATCCGCCCTTTTTTCAAGTACGCCGCCGGCATAGAGCCGCTGCTTGCGATATACCGCGACGACCTGGCCGGGATACCGCTCAAGAAGGGCACGGCGAACAGAACCGTGAAGTTCATGGGCGCAGAGGCGGTGAGGGCGCTGCTGGCGCAGCCGGATCCCGAGACGAGGACAGGCATGCGGGATCGCTTCTTCATGGCGCTGATGTATGACACCGCCGCACGTGACTGCGAGATGCTCTCGCTCGCGCTGGGCGGCTTCGACGCACAGAGCCTCACCGTCACCCTCATGGGGAAGGGGTCCAAGCTGCGCATCGTGCCTGTTTCGGCCGAGACCGTGGCATTGTTCGAGCAGTACATCGGGTTGTTCCACCAGGGCGGTGACAATGCAAGCCCTCTGTTCTACACAGTCCACAGAGGCACGAGGACGCAGATGCCCGATGACAATGCAGCCCGCTTCATGAGCGCATACGGCAAGGCTGCGAGAGAGTCCTGTGCTGACATACCGCCAAAAGTCCACCCCCACCTCCTTCGGCATTCACGGGCCATGAGCCTCTACCGGGCCGGGATGCCATTGGCGTTGCTGTCCGAGTGGCTCGGCCATGAGGATCCGGAGGCCACGTTGATATATGCCTACGCCGACACAGAGATGAAGCGAGCAGCGATCGAGAAAGCCACAGCCGGGGAGAGCGTTTCGGGCGCTGAACGCGAGCGTGGCGTTTGGGAGGGCAACGATGACATGATCAAGAAGCTTTGCGGTCTGGGCTGAGAAGTTATTCCGATGTTCGCCGATGGACGCAGACAGTCACGCTGAGAAGGCGCTGGTCGGTGAGATGTGCTATGCTGGATCCATGATGACTGTCTGCAAAATCGGAATAAATCGGGAATCGGGATATTCGACTAAATTCCGATATCGGAATTTAGTCGATCTTGTCTTCTGTAATCGTCTGCTCCAATGCTATGTCCTCATCGACTTAAAGGTCGAGGAGCTTAAGCACCAAGATTTGGGGCAGATGCAGGTGTACGTCAATTATTTTGACCGATAGAGGGACTTGCGGACAGGTCAGCATTTCAGATGTCATTCGCCGTCACCTCCTGCATCCTCACTTTCTCCCACTGGCGGTGAGAGTTTTTCGCTGTCGCCAAGCACAAAGCGGTCAAAGTCGCTCTTGAACAGTCTATCCTGCACAATGCGGTATTTTTCAAACTCGCTTTCCGCGTGCGCCTTTGCGATTTCAGCCGTGACCTTTCCGGCGTCTTGCAGAATCTCTCTATCCGCCGCTGCAAGGAATCGGTTCAGCCGCTCCTCCCAGTCGGCCATTGTCATGGGGATATGGCGCGTGGCTTGGAGTT
>JGI20171J29575_12612818_pt1 | contig 55624 bp, 49 predicted proteins | sample TergutNc150P4_FD_29575 | JGI IMG/M metagenome (IMG submission 29575)
CTTATACTTCGCCATCTTCTCCTCCGAATTTACGCTACTAAAGCATACTCTGTTTGTTCTGTAAATAGTTTTTCTACAGACTCTCAGGGATACGCTTTTTGCAGCAGTACAAAATGACGTATCATTTAACTTTAATAAAAAAGTAGTGATACTCGTGGAGCACCAGTCAACCATAAATGAAAATATGCCCGTAAGATTTCTGGCATATATATTGAGTATTTATTTTAATATATTAGGTAAAAGGATATATCAGGAATCATTAGTGAAATTGCCCAGACCTGAATTTATAGTATTATATAATGGAAAAGCCCCTTTTCCCAAAGAAAAATTCATTAGATTACCCGATGCGTTTGAAGAAATTGATGAAGAAGAAAAAACAGAGAATAGCCAATTATTATTTCTTGACGCATTAGTGAAAGTATATAATATTAACAAAGGAGTAAATCCCGAATTGGAGCGTAAGAGCAAAATTCTGAAAAGCTATGTAACTTTTATTGCAAAGGTAAGAGAGTACGAGAAGAAGAAACCGCTTGAAGAAGCAATAAAATCAGCAGTAGAATATTGTATAAAAGAAGATATATTGGCAGATTTTTTTAAGAAAAACGCGCAGGAGGTTGTAAAGATGCTGACGATTGAATACTCATTAAAAGACGCTATTGAAGTTGCCCGCGAAGAGGGCATTGAAAAAGGTATGGAAAGAGGTCTTGAAAAAGGAATAGAAAAAGGTCTTGAAAAAGGTATGCAAAAAGGTAAAAAAGAAGGCTTAAACTATGCTCTTAAACTTATGGAACAGGGCTTGACCTATGAAGAAATAAAAAAGAAAATCGAGAAAGAATCGAAGAAAAAACGCAGATTGTCTTGAACTGTGATTTTGTCAAGATTTTCAAGATTAGCAGGATGATAGTTTCAGTTTACACTATCTAATTGTATAAAACCGATTCTTTCTTTGCGGACTGCGGGAAGCAGGATGCTTCCCCTACGAATTTTTTGTGGCATAAAATTGTTTGTAGTTGAAAAAAATTTTGTACTTACAGCACTTTGTGCGGCAAAATCCCGGTAACCTTGTAAATCTTGCGAATCATGGTTCAGACGATTACTAAATAATTTAACATATACTGCGACATTGTAGTTGACTTCTATTACATCCCCATAGCCATTGTATTATTAAAATTATAATAAAGATAAAAAATGAATAATGAATTTAAAAATTTTAAACTGCATGTTCATAAAGGTTATGTACAGAATAACTTTATAATTGAATATAAGGATAAATTGCTTTTAACAGACGGCGCATGCAGAACGGATGTTGATAAAATTGCCGAATTTATAAAAGTTGAACTGAACAGGGACATTCGGGATTTAAAACTAATTGTAGTAACCCACTGCCACCCAGACCATGCGGGCGCAGCGTATCTTTTACGGAAAAAATTCAATATTCCCATAGCCGCCTTTCACGGAATAGATCTATGGTATGCCGGGATTGGCGGAGCTATGCAGCAAATTTCGGATATACTTCAGATGCAGTTTATGGCTACGCAGGTGAATAGAAAATTCAGCTTAAAATCACAAAAATATAAAAGAATCCTCAAACCTGACTTTCTGCTGACAGACCGGGCATATCTGCCCTTTTTTGACGACTGGCAGGTAATACACGGACCCGGACATACAGTCCATAATATTTTACTTTATAATAAAAAAAACAGGATTATATATGTTGCAGATACAATCATAAAAAACAAGGGTAAATTCTTTCCGCCTGTACCCGTACTTTTTCCGTCTGCAATGAAAGAAACACTCTTTAAAATAAAGAAACTCAAACCAAAAACTATTCTATGCGCCCATAGCGATCCGCCGATTTTGGAATATAAAGATGAAATTGTTGACAGAATAATAAAAACTGTAGATATTGAAAATACGCCGTTTGTAGAATTTTTTTATAATCTTTCCAAATTTACACCTGAATATAAAAAAAATAAGGAGTGATTATTTTTCAATCCGAAGATGGGTCGCTTGCAGTATTTAAAAAATATTGCCTTATATTTTTACTTAAATTAAAGTATATTTTTTACTTGACAATTCTAAAAATTAACACTAATATTAAATATATCAAAAAATAGAGTCTATTTTCTTGAATCTTTAAGTCTAAAGAAAAAATTAGGGAGGGAATATGGCTATAGTTGAATGGAAAAAGGACGGCACGGTTGCTATAGTAATAATGAATAACGGAGAAAACAGGCAGAATCCTGACTTTTCCGAGGCAATGCTTGCAACATACGATGAGGTCATGGCAGATCCGGAGATTAAGGCTATTGTATTAACTTCAAGCGATCCGAAAAATTTCAGTCTTGGAGTTGATCTCGGGTGGGTATTGAAAGTTCAGGCTGAAAAAGATTTCACATCATTTACCAAATGGCTCTTCAGAAACGGTGAAGTCTTCCGGACATATTTAATGTCTCCTGTCCCTACCATCGCGGCAATTACAGGCCACGCATTCGGCAATGGAGCTATGCTTGCAGGCGCTTGTGATTTCAGATTTATGAGGAGTGACAGAGGATTTTTCTGTCTGCCGGAAATTGATCTTGGGATTCAATTTGCTCCGTCTATGATTGCGTGGATGAAGAAAGCAATTCCTTATCATCTGTTTATCAGAATGAAATGGAGCGGTGAGAAGATTGGAGCTGCAGAGCTCGAAAAAAATAATGTTATTATAAAAGCATGTCCCAGCGCGGAAGAAACTCTTAATGAAGCCATTGCCTTTGCCAGAACTTTTAACAAATCGCGCACAACTCTTGCCGAGATGAAAAGAAGAACCTATAAAGATATTATATACGCAATGGAAAATGAGGATCCGATATACTTTAACTACAATTCCGAAAGAGAAAAAGAGGGCAAAGCGCCTATATTTATGCTGACACCACTGACGTAAAATGTACCAAAAAGGGAGTTACTATATTTTATTATATAGTAGCTCCTTAATTATTCAAGATTATTATTTTATTGTTACATTTTTACAGGAATAATCACTAAAATAAAAATATTTTATGTACACACTTCCAAAGACCGAGCCGATGTTTCTTAAAGTAAGTATGGGTAAAGAGGATATTGAAATGGAATATGACACAAATTATTGGATAGAACACAGATCAATGATTCTTTCTCAATATGAAAAACATTTAAAGAAAAACGAAAAAACTCTCATTATACTCACAAAGAGATTTGAGTCTATCCTTTCGGATATTGACTGTAAAGCGCAGGTAAAGGGAAGAATAAAATCATTTGAAGCTTTCTACAGAAAACTGCTAATGCGCAGTCAAAGCGGAGTTATAGATAAACCGTTTGAAACAATAACGGATATTATAGCTTCGAGGATAATAGTGCCGTTTCTTGAAGACCTCGCCAGTGTTGAAAAGCTGATAAAAGACAACTTCCATGTTGTTGAAACAGAATATAAATCCCGTGAATTATCAATCAGGGAATTTGGCTATGATTCTATCCATCTATTGGTAAAGATACCGGAAGATATAGCCCTTAAAGTCAAAAGTTCAAAGGAGATCAAGATAGAGATACAGCTGAGAACTATTCTTCAAGATGCATGGGCAGAAGTTGAACATGAACTGATATATAAAACAAGTATTGATAAAATAGAAGATACAATTAGAAGAAAAATGATTGCAATAAATGCTACGCTCTCTCTTGGAGATACAATTTTTCAAGAGATACGCGAATATCAAAGAAAAAGATATAGTGATATTCAGGAAAGACAAAAAAAACTAATGGATAAAGTTTCAACTATACCGGAAAAGAGAGAAAAACTAAAAATTGATTCGGATAAAATAACTAATGACAGGTCTGACAAAAAAAATAACGGCACTAATGAAAAGAATCAAGAAACGCCTCTCAGCATGAATAATTATGAAAAACACAGCACTAATGATCTGCTTGTTGAAGCTATGAATGCCCACTTAGAGAACAGGCTTGCCGATGCAATTAAACTATATACTCAGTTGATATTAGTATCTCCCAATCACTATATATATAATCACAGAGGGTTAGTATATTTTACACTTTCCGAGTATGAAAAAGCAATAGATGACTTTTCGACTGCTATACGTATGGTGCCTAAAGATACGAGAGTTTATACAAACAGGGGTTTAGCATATAGAATGTTAAAGCGATATGATGATTCATTAAAGGATTTTAACAAATCCCTTGAACTCAATCCTCTGTGGCCCGATACTTTTTACGGCAGATCCTTAACCTATTATGATCTTGGCGATATTCAACATGCGCTTGAAGACTGCGATAAGGCAATAAGCATTAAGCCGGACTTTAAACAGGCTGTACGATTTAAACAATTTATATTAAATCAGCAGATGAATTAGATTATCTATTTAAAGACCTCTCCCGCCTCTTTATACCATAGAACAAAATCCAAATGTTCCATAGGTATATTTATTTTTTTTGAGTATTCAGATAATTTCTCTTCAATAGATAAATATATTTTTTCAGTTAAACTTCCGGGTATATCATCTATTACGTTTAGTAAATTCATATTTTTTAATATATGCCTGTCCAATATTGCAAGTTCACTCCCTATGCCTATATTTCTCAAAAAATGACTTCCCTCTTTTAATCCCATTCCTTTTACAGTCTTAACAAGCCATTCTCTTTTTTGAAATTGTCCGGCATGAAGATTTAAAGATTCTCTTAATCCGTTCCCTTGATATAAAAATTTTTCCCTTGCCTCTACAAGATATTTTGCCTTGTTATTTCTAAATCTTACTAAATTTATCTCTCTGCTTATATCCTCCCAATTCCCTGTAAAGAGAAGATTTTTTGAAAGCAGTATATTTACAGCTCTCCAGCACTGTCTTGCACTCGATTGAGGCGTAAATAAACAGAAAGCAAGTTCAATAAACAGGGCGTTATTATCAGACTCTTCCCATATTTTTCTAAACTCCGAAATCCTGTTCACGATTTCAGGTTTGATTTTTTTATATAGATTGAGTATTTCTTTTTCATAAATCTCTGGATTATGGTCTGTCATATACTCACCTTTGCCGTTTATAAATACCGAAATTCTATATTTTTTAATGGAATCTTATTAGCTGTAAAAATAATAAAAACACACATGCAATTAGTTCTATTTGTCAACATATGTATTATCCTTAAAGTATCCTTTTTTAAATATTTTTCCATCTGCATCATAAACTATCCCATGACCATTCATTTTACCATCTTTCCATTCACCTACATATTTTAAACCACCCTCAAAATAGTATATACCTTTTCCATGTCTCTTATCGTCTTTCCAATAACCATCATATTTGGCGCCTTCTATAAAAGTATATATACCTTTACCATGCTTATTGTCGTCTTTCCATTCACCTTCATAAAAATCACCACTTGGATATTTTCCTATACCTTTACCATTCCTTTTGCCATTTTTAAATTCACCATCATAATTAGTACCATCTATTTGAATTTCCTTTCCCAATCCGTTTGGTAAATCATCTTTGAATTGACCTTCATATTGATCGCCATTTGCAAATGTGTATATGCCTTTGCCATTTTTATTATCATCTTTCCATTCACCGCTATATTTGTCTCCGGTTGGATACTCCTCAGTTCCCTCGCCATGTCTGTTTCCGTTTTTCCATTGACCCGTATAAGTAGTTCCATCTATATCATAAAATCCGCCTTCTCCGCTTCTTAAATTATTTTTCCATTGACCTATATATTTTGAACCGTCTCCTATTAAGAGTGTACCTGTTCCGTCTCTTTTACCGTCTTTGAATTGCCCTTCATATGTTATACCTTCAAAATACTCTAATGTACCCAGTCCATTATCACAATCTCCGGAAATACAATTTAGATATGACCCCAAGCCGGCTTTTTTTTCTGCCGCTAAGGCGTCCATCATAAAATTGTCATATTCTTTATTCAAGTTTTTCACCTCAAAATTTTTATACAAATTGTCTTTAAAATAATCTTCGCGCATCTTCTGCCTTTCATAATCAGATAATTCCTTATATTCCGGATTCTTTATTACATCTTCCCATTTTAATAATGGTTTTTCTGCACAGCAGCAGAAAAAAATTAATAATATGATTAATTTTTTCATACTCTCCCCCATTAACTCAACTGTATTAATAGCGCTCTATATATTTTATCGATCAATTAATTTGAATTAAAATTTATTCAAATATCTTTTTTATGTTAAAAATAACAGAAAAAAAATTCTTTATTTACATAATTTACGTGAATAATCATTCAATTTTTTGCAGCAAATTTTTTAGTTAAAATAAATTAGTTTTTCAGTACAGATAAACCTATAAGTAAGAGGACTTACAAAATTATCATATCATCTCTATTAATTACCTCTTCAAAAAAATGACCGTTTAAAAGATTTTTTATTTCCGATGTCTTCTTCCCTTTAATAGCCAATAATTCATCATACCTGTAGTTTACTATACCTTTAGCAATGATTTTATTATTTGTATTATATATCTCAACAGTATCACCCATATCAAATTTACCTTTAATATCTAAAATTCCCGTAGCAAGAAGAGATTTTTTTCCTGTTACTAAAGCCGAAACTGCGCCGTCATCTATTATTAGAATGCCCCTGCCTTTTCTCATGCTGATCCATTTTTTTCTTTCATTTATCTTTTTCTTTTCACCAACAAAGAGAGTTCCCTTTTTTTCACCGGACATTATTTTTTTTAGTATATTCGGCTCTGTACCGTCTGCAATAATCATCATACCGCCGAATCTCATAATCATCTCGGCAGCATTGATTTTAGTAAGCATCCCGCCTGTACCATGCTCTGTCCCTGCTCCGCCTGCCCTTTTACGAATATCGTCGCTTATAACAGATATTTCGTACACAGGTTCAGGATCATGTAAATTATAATAAAACCCATCAATGTCGCTCAGAAGTATCAGAAGATCAGCCTCTATAAGATTAAAGACATGGGCAGATAACGTGTCATTATCACCAAACTTTATCTCATCAACGGCAACAGTGTCATTTTCATTTATTACTGGTATAACATTCATTTTAAAAAGGGAATCCATTGCATTTTTAGCATTTAAGAAACGTTTACGGCTTCTCATATCATCTTCCGTAAGCAGAATCTGTCCTATGTTAAAACCTAATTTATCAAAGCACTGTCTGTATGTATTCATTAAAACTGCCTGACCCACTGCTGCAAGAGCCTGTTTATCAGGTATGGATAAATTGTTTCTGCTTAACTTTAAGACTCCGGCGCCTGATGAGATAGCTCCTGATGTTACGACTGCAATCTCATATCCCATATTCCTTAATTCGATAATATCGGATGTAAATTTTAATATCTTTGCCGAAGATATAATACCGGATTCGGATATTGATGAAGTTCCGATTTTCACAACAACCCGTTTTATTTTTTTGAAAAGTTCACTTCTTTTCATCAATGCTCTCCATTAGTTTTCTAATCTCGGAATATAATAACTCCAATTTATCATCTAACAGTACTGAAATCGGTATTACATCCATGTGAAGTTTACTGATTTTATCAGAAAGTTCAGTCTCTGTAATAAGATCGATTTTAGAAAGAATGATTTTACTCCGCTTATTAACTAATTCGGGATTGTATGTATTCAATTCGTTCTTTAAAAGTTCTAATGTATATTCCAGTTCATCGCTTGATGAATCAATAATATATAATATACATTTTACCCTTTCAATATGCTGCAGAAATGACAGACCAAGTCCAAGACCTCTATGAGCTCCTTCGATTATACCGGGGATATCGGCTATTTTATATACTGTTCCGTCATTATATTCGATTACGCCCAGATTCGGTATGAGCGTAGTAAAGGGATAATCTCCGATTTTAGGATTAGCATTTGTTATAGCGCTTAACAGAGTGGATTTCCCTGCATTGGGGAGACCGACAAGTCCAATATCTGCAATAAGTTTTAGATTTAATTTTATCCTTAACTCTTCACCGGGCATACCGGGTTGAGCAAATCTTGGAGTTTTATGAGTTGACGATTTAAAGAAAGCATTGCCTCTTCCTCCAATTCCGCCTGTAACAATTTTGTATGGAATTTCCTCTTCTATTACATCTACAATTATATCATCATTTTCGGCATTGCTTACAACCGTACCCGGCGGGACCTTTATTATTAGATCTTCACCGTCTTTTCCATGTTTATTTGAGCCCGAGCCATGCAAACCGTTCTCAGCCTTATACACCCTGTCTGTAAAAAAATGTGAGAGATTATAAAAACCTCTGTCTGCCGTAATATAAACATCTCCACCCTTACCGCCGTCACCTCCGTCCGGTCCTCCGAACTCAACATACTTCTCCCTGCGAAATGACACTGCGCCGGGTCCTCCGTTTCCTGCCTTTATATTAATAGTTATTGTATCGGTGAATTTACTCATTATATGTTATATCCATAATAAAAACAAAATCGCGTATGCAATTCATACGCGATAGTATATTCTCATTATAATAATTTGTAATATTATACTTTAGGATAAACAGAAACCTTTTTTCTGGCTTTGTCGTATCTTTCGAATGTTACATATCCGTCCACTTTTGCAAAGAGGGTATCGTCTCCACCCTTCCCTACATTATTCCCCGGATGAATTTTTGTACCTCTCTGCCTGACTATTATTGTTCCGCCTGTTACAAATTCGCCGCCATATTTTTTTACGCCAAGCCTTTGAGCATTGGAATCTCTTCCGTTCCTTGATGATCCGCCGCCTTTCTTATGTGCCATAATACAACTCCTTAATCATTGACAAATTCAATTTTAATTTTATCAGGATATTCTTTATCAATTTCAAACAGTCCAATCAATAAAGACTCAAACAACAATTTTAATTTTACCCTGTTCTCCGAGCTTAATCCGGTCAAATCTATATGTGAGCTTAAATATCCGTCTTCTTGCTTCAACTGCTGTTCTATCTTTAATATTCTTGCAACAGTCAATATAAACGTCTGAGAAAGTACAGATACTGCCGAACAGAGTATATCGCTCCCCTTTTTATTTAAGCCCGAATGACCGAAAACCTCTAAGGAAATAATAGTGTTTCTATCTAAATCTATTATATCATTTTTAACAATGTTTTTAAAGATTACTGTTATCAATCTAACTTGCAATTACATCGCTGATTTTAAGCTGAGAATAGATTGCTCTATGCCCTACAGTTCTTGTATAATTTTTTCTCTTCTTAAATTTTATACCAAGCACTTTATTTCCCTTTATCTCGCCAAGAACTTCCGCTTTTATCTGTACATTATTTAGATATGGGTTACCAACCCGAATATCTCCATTATTAGAATATAATAATACCTTATCGATAATTATATTATTTTCAGTTTTTTTAAGCCTGTCCACATTAAATACAGTATCTTTCTCTATTTTATACTGCTTTCCGGCTATTTCTACTATTGCATACATTTTAATATCCTTTCATTTTAGCTTAGAGATTTCAACTCAATATGGGCCCACAAGGAATCGAACCTTGGACCTACTGATTATGAGTCAGCCGCTCTAACCGACTGAGCTATGGGCCCCCGATACTTTTGCCATATACATATATCACACTTTTTATGTCAAGAAAATATTAAAAAATAATGCGACATAAATCTATTATTCGAATATATAACTTTTATTGATTTCTTACAGGGATAACCTTATATACTCACATTTTTATCAAGATAATTACTTTTTTAAAAATTATCTTTTATTTTTTAGAATTTATTCTAAAAATTTCTTGATTATTATTATAATATATATTATATTCACTATAAAGTCTTTAAAAAGTGAATATAATAGGTTTAAAATGAAACAAAAACTATATTTGCCGTTATCCTCCGCAAATGCTCTACGCAAGCTGGGGACGGATATTCGTGATGCACGCCGCCGCCGCAGAATAACTATGGCTTTGATGGCAGAACGCGCCGGAATTACGCCGGACACTCTGAAACAGATAGAAAAAGGTAATCCGGCAACTTCTATAGGCGGCTATGCCTCTGTGCTGTTCTCGCTGGGCATGACCGATAGACTGAGGGATATTGCCGATGCCAGACATGATTTAACAGGACAAAGATTAGAAGAAGAACGATTACCTAAACGTATTCGTATGCCCAAGAAAAAAAATTAACCATGGATACATCCAAAAAAACTCTCGTTTCCATAATGCTTGGCAAAGATACTCTGCCTGTCGGAGTACTATGGTTTTATAATCGAAAAGGACGGCAAAGCTCGTCATTTGAATATAATAGAGAATGGTTGAACAGCCCAAATAGATTTGCTCTTGAACCTGCGCTAACATTGACAGAAGGAACATTTCATACTAACAATGAACAATTTCTGTTTGGCGCAATTGGAGATTCCGCGCCGGACCGTTGGGGACGCGTATTAATGCAGCGAGCCAACGATACCGGACAATCTCTGACAGAATTAGATTATCTATTGGGAGTGAATGACGAAATACGTCAAGGTGCGTTACGATTTTCGCAAGTAGAAGGCAAATATCTTGCTTCGAGTGACAAAAACTCTATTCCGCCATTGATTAAACTGCCGGAATTGTTTTCTGCTTCTGAAAAATTTCTGGCAAATAATGAAACTGCGGAAGAATTGCGTCTGCTGTTGGTTCCGGGATCTTCGTTGGGCGGAGCGCGTCCAAAAACATCTTTGATTGATAAAGACGGAAGTCTGGCGATAGCAAAATTTCCACGCAAAGACGATGATATGGATATTGTGCGTTGGGAAGCAGTCGCTCTATCTCTTGCAAAAAAAGCAGGAATAAATATTCCGGAATTCAGATTAGAAACTATTTTCAAAAAATCAGTTTTGATTATCAAACGGTTTGATCGCATAAATGGTGAGCGGATACCATTTCTTTCGGCTATGAGCATGCTGGGCGCAACCGATAACGATGGACAAATACACAGTTATGTCGATATAGCAAACGCGTTAAGGCAATACGGAGCCCAGCCCAATAAAGACCGAGAAGATCTTTGGCGCAGGATGACATTTAACATAATGATTTCCAATACCGACGACCATCTTCGCAATCACGGGTTTTTATATGCTGATGGTCATGGCTGGATTTTATCGCCTGCATATGACCTAAATCCGGATATAAATAAAAAAGTATTTGCCACTGCGATTGACTATACAGGAGCGCAAAACACATTAGATCTGGCATTACACAATATCGCCCCATTTAATCTATCTCTAAAGCGGGCAAAGGAAATTTTAGATGAAGTAAAAACTGCTGTTGCCGATTGGCATACAACTGCAAAATCTTTCGGCATATCTAAACATGATTCTGAAAAAATGAAAGCGGCATTTAAGTCTGATTAATGGATAATAAGATTACAATTTTTTTATTCTCCGCCGGAACAGACACCTCCCCAATATGATTTGTCATATCTGAATGATTTATCCAACATGGTCACCGCTTCCCATTTGATTCCATCAATGGAATTTTAGATGTAAACAATCACAAAAATTACCATAATCTCAAAATACACAGTTCAGACAATACTCCCCTTCGTAGAAGGAATATCCCCGCGTAGAGATTCATCTATCATACACCCGTTATATAGAGCAAGACCAAGCGCTTTAAAAATCGACTCATGTATATGATGCCTGTTATCTCCATATTTCTGTTCAACATGCAGATTTATTTGCGCATTATCGGAAAATGATCTAAGAAATTCAAGTGTCAGCTCTTCGCTGTATTCCTTAATATAACCCTTTAGCTCTGTGCCTGTATATTTAAAGAATGATCTTCCTGAAATATCTACCGATACAAGCGTAAGCGCATCATCCATTGGAATAGTAACGGAACCGAATCTCCTTATACCGGTCTTATTGCCGAGAGCATCTTTAAAAGCTCTCCCAAGACAGATACCAATATCTTCAACTGTATGGTGATCATCAATTTCTATATCGCCTTTGCATTTAATAGATACAGTAAAACGACCGTGACGCGCCATGGAATTGACCATGTGATCAAAAAACGGTATGCCCGTTTCTATATTCGACCGACCCGGTTTATCAAGATTGATTTCAACCCTTATATCGGTTTCCGTAGTTTTTCTTTCTATAACAGAGACTCTTTCCATTGTTCCCTCTCAAATAACAGTAATAATTTTTATATGTGATAAAATAATAATTCAGAGGCGCCCATTTCGAGCGCCCTTATTTCGGCGTCAATCTCCGCGCCAGATATATTAAAATTTAGTCTCTGTTGACATAGTTATTTTGGCATTGGTCTCATCTTTTCCGTTAATTTTTCCATCTCCATTTTTATCGTTATACGTTACAATATATGTCAGCTTAATTACAACGCCTTGTGCGAAGCCAACCCCCATAACAGCGCCCCACATGGCGCTTTCTGACTTCAAGTGTCTCTTTCTAAAGTCGTTATTCACATAAAATGCCCCTAACTTTTCAACACCGGGAATGAACGTTTTGCTAAGCTCAAGCTCGCCTTTAAGATAGCAGTCCTTCTGTTTGGAAGCCCACGACATATCAGAATATTCACCCTTTGCGATAATAAAATCGAAAAGGTTCAGCCTTGCACCGGCAAAGTACCCCCTGAGAGCCTTTGCCTCATAAAGTTTCTCTTTTTTAGTCTCAACGGTGAGATGATTGCTCGCGTCCTCAACAAATTTTGCTCTTTCAAGGTCATACGTATCATTATAATAGCTAAAGATAAACTCATCGGTTCTATACCTGTAATCGCCGTATATTTCAAAGAATTTTCCAATCCCCAGCCTGAGTCCCGGAGCTGATATACCCCAGCCTCCCGTATTGAAAGACTGCGCAAACTGCCCGTATATATCAAACTTTATAAAATCACCTTCAAAGATTAGAATTCCGGCATCGGCTGACCAGAAAGCCGTCTTTGAACGTTTATTTTTATAACCGAAAGTCTCAGCACTAATTAAGCCATGCGCTATAAGGTCGTCAATAGTAGTTTGTGACGCGCCGTGGGCAAGGTAATAATCTGCCACCGTAGCGTAGTTTTTGTCATAAGGATAGGCATCCACCCTGTCCGGTACTCCGTCACCGTCGCTGTCATAAAGCCCCTTGTATTCGTTGAAATCGGCGGCGATGGAGCCTCCTATCTGCAGGCGGCTGAACGGCTTTACAAATACGCGGCCGCCTCCCATTAAGGATTTGTTATGACCACGCAGTTCTTTAAAATCATTCACAATCAGCTGGGCGCCAAACGAAGATGTTTCAAAACCTATATCGAGCCCCTGACGTTTGTACGACGGGTAATCGATTGTATTGTTGTACCCGTTTATAAGCGCCCCATACCCAAGTGTCGTTGAGTCAATGCCGCCCACCTTGAAATAAAACGGATCGCCTCGCTTGGCAAATTTTATATAATATATCTTGTCTAAATAATCGCTTGGCTCGTTCCAATCCTCTTTTCGTATTTTGCCGCTCTCGTCAAAAAACAGGTTAATATCAAGCGCTACCCCTATCTTCCATATTTCTATTTCAGGACGAAACCCCATTTGCTGGTAATTTTCTCCGTTGACAGACATTGAACCCAAAATGCAGCCTAACCCAAAGTTAAACAAAGAATCAGACTGCCCTGCAGCAGGCGGCGTTTCCTCGCTGTAAAGCGGCATGGAAACAAAAAATAAAACAAAAAACAAAAAGACAGGTAAAACAAAGAGCTTTTTCATAGTATTCTCCTATTAAAATTAATTGGCATTATTCGATATAATTTAAGAAACATTAGTCAAGTTTTATATTATTGATTTTCTTATAAATATTCTTACTTTTTATACTCATCAACAAAAATCCGGCTCATCCCTTTATGTAATGAAATATAATAAATATACTTATTAAATACATACGCCATATTATTTAGACAAATTGCGTTAATAATTTTTTCCATTTTTCCTGAAGTTAAATTATAGATATAAACAGTATCACATCCATTCAAATTAATTGAATATATGAGAGCTTTATCATTAACCGGCTTTAAGTATAAAATTTTCATATCTGTAGAAAACAGAGTATTTTTTTTTCCGGAGAGCATATCTAATTCAATAATATTATTTTTATCTATAATATTATTTCTATTTAAATAAGAAATATAATATATTTTATTACCGATCATCAAAGGATAACTGTTATTTCCTGATTCTGTAATGACCTTAAATTCTCTGCTTTTAATATTAAATGTATATATATCACTGGTGAGTCCGCAATATGCAGAAAAAATAAAAGCTTCGTTATTTATAGGATTAATATCTCTGATAAACACCATCGGGATTAATAAACTGTCGGTAAAATCATTCTTTATTAAATCAAAGAGAAATATCCTGCTTCCGTTTTTTACAATCTCAGAAACTGCAATGAAATTATTATCAAGCGAAACAATATTATTAAAATAACTCCCCTGTTCCGATAGTTTAAGATTTATTTCTTTTACCTCATCTCTGTCTTTTAGCAAAAATCTATATTTGTCTTTATCTTTTTGTAAAATTACGACTTTACTTTCACCGATGATTGAAAATGAAACATCAGAAAATTTATCATCTCTATCAATTAATAGTCTTCCATTATTTTTTATATGCGAAATATCTTTTCCTTTTTTTTGTAAAAACAGATTAAACCCTTCTGAAATTTTATTAATGCTTTCACCTGTAATGTTTGACAGAGATTGAAAAAATCCGTTATAGTATGCAGTATCTTTTAAAGATTGAATAAAAATTTTTTTCCCGTAATTTGATATGGCATAATATGTAAAAGCTGTATATATCTCCTGTTGAACAGATTCATTGAGACTATCCATATTTTCAATATCTATTGATGAGAGCAATAACTCATTTATCAGATCGCTCAATATAACATTCAAATGTTTCTGTTCTATTCTGGAGAATGATATTAATGCTTCAATAAAATTCTTGTTGATTTGAGTTAAGCCCTCACTGCCGTGCATTAGTTTCTCTAAATATAGAAAAAAAATATTTTCATAGATACTTTTCTCCGTATCAAAAAAATTTTCATCAGCGAAAATATTTATTCTATCATTAATGCTTGATGACATATATTTAGATCTGTTATTATAGATAAAAACATTCACTCTTTCTATAAAATCCGTTTCAAGGAAAGAGGTTATAACAGAATTATATGCTTCAATCCTTGTAGCTATTGCAAAGGCATAGGCACCGGTCTCAATATTAAAATTTACTACAAAGTGATCTGTTATTAAGATTTTGTCATCTGTTGAGGCTTGAGATATTTTATGCGCGGATAAGATTATGAAAATCAAAAATAAAATCAGTATTGGGTATTGAAGTATTTTTTTAAAAATTTTTACATCACGAATTAATCCCATTTTATTATTCGCTTGCATTATCACATAATCTATCTCTGCAGTAATTAATCCCATTTAAGAGATTGTGGACAATCCTGCCAGGAATATTATCGTCACATACCTGAAAATGACTGTAGTGTTGATGAAGGCATTTAATATTATCTATCTCTTTTATTCCGCCAATACCTGCGTGCAGCACTTTAGAATTAAACTCTAAAGAGCTTATTTCTCCAAACTCCATAGAATAAAGATTTCTTCTTAAAAAATAATAGTTTGCATGAGCGTTCTTCATCAGCTCAACTAAAGTCCTGTCAGACCTTATTAAGTTTGTTATCTTTTTTATATATCCTGCAGATTCAAATTCGTGTATCTTTTTATTTAGATAAGGGCATGTGAGCCAAAGGGGATTTGACAACGCCATAAAATCCAATTTTTTAATATTTGACTTGGGTTTATACTCAGCCGGACTCAATAGTATAATTGCGGGATAGCCATATATACATTTTTTCACTATACCTGACATATTAACACAATCAGTATTGAGCTGCCATTTAATGACATTTATGTCATTCTGATCATAATCAGTTAATATCTGATCCATCGGTTGATTTCCTGTTCTTAACCTTAAAGTAATAGAAAAATATAAATATAATGGAAATAACTATCCACAGAAAACGAAGATGTTCCAAGCTGATTATAAACTCATCTTCTGCTGTCTTACTAATTTTTATATCATCCTTTATTGTGTCGTTAATATACATTACCTTTCCGGTTTTGTAAACAAAACCGGAATCAATAATGTCTTTATTCTGAAATTTACCGGATCTATATTTTTCACATTCATCATTTAACCTGGAATTGTTTTCTTTTATATTAGCAATTTTTTCAATCAAGAGATTATATTTTTTTTGCAATTCCCGTCTTTCAAGAATTCCATTTTCACTAAATATAAAAAGATATGAACCTGCCAATATAAAAATTATAATGAATGTCTTAAAACTTACACTTTTAACCAAGGTTATAGAATACCTCTCTTCCTTTAAATAGAGCCATTGATCCAAGCTCCTCTTCTATTCTAAGGAGTTGATTATATTTAGCAATTCTATCTGTCCTTGAAATTGATCCTGTCTTAATCTGTCCCGTATTTAATCCGACAACAAGATCAGAGATTGTTGTATCCTCTGTTTCACCCGACCGATGTGATACAACCGCAGTGAAGCCTGCCCTTTTAGCCATCTCAACAGCTTGAATTGTCTCTGTCAATGTTCCGATCTGATTCACTTTAATCAAGATGGAATTTGCAGTAGCCTCTTTTATCCCTCTTTTTAATCTCTCGGTATTTGTAACAAAAAGGTCATCTCCTACAATCTGTACTTTTGAACCGACAGCTTTGGTAAAATTTTTAAAGCCATCCCAGTCATCTTCGGCAAGACCGTCTTCTATTGAAATGATAGGATATGCCTTTATCCATTTTTCAAAGAACTCAATCATCTGATCGCTGGTTTTTTCGCTTTTATCACTCTTGGAAAAAATATACTTCTTCTTTTTATCATCATAAAATTCACTGGCAGCCGGATCAAGAGCTATCATTACATCTTTTCCCGCTTTTAAACCTGTGTCTCCAATGGCTTTTACAATCAATTCCAAAGGCTCTTCATTTGATTTTAAACTTGGCGCAAATCCACCCTCATCCCCTACACTCGTAGCATATCCTTTGCTCTTTAATACGCTTTTAAGAGCATGAAATACCTCTGCCCCCATTCTCAATGCTTCCCTGAAACTTGATGCGCCTACAGGCATTACCATGAATTCCTGAAAATCAACGTTTGAATCTGCATGTGAACCTCCGTTGAGAATGTTCATCATTGGGACAGGGAGTTCGCATGCATTCACCCCGCCTATATATCTATATAACGGCATATCGAGTGCATTTGCAGCGGCTTTCGCACAGGCTAATGAGACTCCAAGTATTGCATTAGCACCTAAATTCCCCTTATTTTCAGTCCCGTCAAGCTTAATCAAAGCATTATCAATTTCAATCTGGTTCATTGCATCCATATCAATGAGAGCCTCTGCAATTATCTCATTAACATTAGATACGGCTTTCAGAACACCTTTGCCCTGATAGCGCTTTTTATCGCCGTCTCGAAGTTCCACAGCTTCATGTTCGCCTGTTGATGCGCCTGACGGTACGGCAGCGCGTCCGACAGCGCCTGATTCCAATTCTACATCAACCTCAACAGTAGGATTACCTCTTGAATCCAATATTTCTCTTGCCACAATGTCTGTAATAAATGTCATTGCAATCTCCTTTTACTATTTATTTTTGATAAAATTTACTAAAATACTTTAATATAACTCAAATTTAGAATAATTCATTATATCAGTATATCAATCTATAATCAAGTTTTTTATTAAAATCAGGAAATGTTAAACTACACAAAAATTTTTATATCTTTCTTTTGCTATTGAATATATATCCTTAACCAATCCTTGAGGATCATTTAGGTATCTGTTCATTCGCGATAATATAAGACTGCGAACCATTACAATATTCACCGTTGATGCGCCTAATAAAACATTTATCTCTCTTTCAAGCGATCCGTAATCATCCTCTGATTGTTCAATTTCAAGTCCTATAGTATTCTCCTGCAGTTGTCTATGCTCAAGTTCAATCTCAATGAGTTTTTTATTTTTCTCCCTAATATTTGAAAAAACTATCAATGAAGGCAGATTCTCTTCATACTGATTTGATAACAGATATTTTCCCAGCTCATTATCATAATTCAAAAGGACTAAAAGAGATTCAAGGGTTGAGCCATACAGGGTAAATCTGGGATTATTCATAATACCTTCAGCAGGATTAAAGGCAATAGAGTTATATACCGTAAACGTATCTCTCCCAGCCTCTCCTCTGCCTATATAGAGTATATCGTCACTCCCATAGTCATTTTCAGCCATAATCTTTTCAATAGCAAGAGCTCTTCTGTTTCCGGACATAAATTTTATAATATCACCGGTAAAGACCTCTTTATTATTTATTATATCTTTTTTATATTCAGTGGCAAGAAGGTTTGCCTTTCCTAATCCCATTCTTTTAATATATTCAATGGATATTTCATATGGAATCGCAGTCAGAACAAGGGGAGTGTATTTTTTTATATTCTCAATAAATATCTCCGTACCGGGAAAAAGTCTGGCTTTTCTTCCAATTATTGATATACATTCAATTGGAACATCTTTAAAAAGAAAATCGGGATAATAAACAGCAAGTTTAAAAAACGAAGACGGAATATCTTCATATTCGGATATTTTGCGGTTATTTTTATCCAAAATACCTTCAAGCTTGGCAACATCCTGATCAAGCAAAACCGCATCAATGAGATTATTATAATCGCCAAGTTCAAGAAAATCTCCAAGCCCAAGGAATATTTTCTTTGGTCTCTTTAATAGTTTGGCAGTCTCGTTAATAAATGCAGCTTTATCGAGAAAAAGATGTTCAAATCCGTATTTTAAACCGTTATTGATTATTAATTCATATTTTTTTTCATTCATACTCAAATATCTTTTAATTGATTAAAATTTATTAAAGAACAATAGTTGTCAACAATTACGCTTGATTTTATATTTATTTAGTTTTATTATTTATAAAGTTAAATAAAGTGAAAAAATAGATCAAATTTACCGAAAATTTCAGTACATTAACTTAATATCCTCAGGCGGAAGATATTAAGTTTAACAACTATATTATTAAAAGAGCAATGTAACAAAAGAATAAATTATTAACTATAAATAAAAACTAAAAATGAAAAAAACAATAATCACATTAATAATATTTATTGCCGCATCGGTTAAACTATCTATTGCTAAAGAACAGGTTAGTTTAGATCCTGTAAAGAAAAATTTTTCCGGCGCTCTATGGATAGTAAGGCATAATATATCAACCCCGGAAAAGATAGATGAATTGCTGAATACTATTAAAGATTCTGATATAAAAAACCTGTTTGTACAGGTCAGAGGAAGAGGCGATGCATATTATGATTCAAAATATGAACCTCGGGCATTTGATGTTGCAGAGGATTTTGATCCGCTTAAATATCTGCTTGAAAAAACAAGTAAAAGCGATATTAAAATACATGCATGGGTTAATGTATCCTTTGTATTAAATGCCGAAGACTATCCTCCTAATGAAAAACACATATTGGCTAAACATCCCAAGTGGGTTACCTATGATTATAAGGGCAGACCCATGACTACCTATTCAAAAAATGAGTTAGAAAAAAATCTTGCCGAAGGATATTTTCTTGATCCCGGAATACCTGAAGTCAGAACCTATTTTTATAATATCATTAAAGACATAATTTCTAAATACCCGGTTGACGGCATACACCTTGACTATATAAGATATCCATATTCCGGCTATAGCTATCATTACAAAAAAAATCTAAGCGACTTTGGCTATAATCCAATAGCCTTAAAAATTTTTAAAAAGAAGTATGGATTTAATCCTTTAAAGACCAACAAATTAAAGATCAGCAAATCAAAGAAAATCCGGCAAAGAGAAATCTTTGATAAGTTCAGAATGGACCAGATTACCGAAATTGTTAAGAATGTTGAAAAGATTGTAAAATCAAAAGATAAAAATATTATATTATCTGCCGCTGTAATGCCAAGATATGACAGAGCAAAAGAGGTGTATTTTCAAGATTGGACCAACTGGATTGAAAAAAATTATATAGATTTTGCCTGCGTAATGAGCTACTCAAATAACATAGAGATCTTTGACGAATATCTTAAATATGTTAATGATAAGCGCTATAAAGACAAAATAAAGATGGGGATTGGCGTTATTAATCAGAATACGGATATAAATATAACTTATGAACAGATTAAAAGAACCTATGAAAGCGAAATAATGGGATATTCATTATTTAGCTTTGAACACGATAAAAATTTCATTCAAGAACTTTCAGGACTGATTAAGAATTTTGTAAACGGAACAAATCAATAGCTAATAAATAATCCTCCCACAGCTATAATATATATAGAGAGAAAAATTTTTTAAAAAAACTTGACTTTTTTAGATTAATTTAAACTGTTTAAATTAATCTAAAAAATAGGAGGGTTTTATGAAAAAAGTTTTATTAGCAGTATTTGCTCTATGTATAACACTTGTAGCAAGCGATCTTCTTGCAAATAACACAGGTTGTGGATTTGGAGCAGTTCTTCTTAAAGGACAAAAAGGAAAGGTTTTTGAAGTACTTGCAGTTACTACAAACACTACATCCGGAAGCAGTACATTTGCTATTACAACAGGAACATCAGGCTACAGAGAAGGACAAGTTATAGGTGTTAATATTGTTGATGTATATGTAGCAGAAAATATGGATTCAATTGCTAATGATATAGCAAAGGGAGACGGAGAATATCTTGATACTCTTGCTCATCTAATGAAAGTAGAAAACAAAGACGCTTTCAAAAGCACTCTTCATAATAATTTCAACAAAATATACACATCAAAAGATGTTACATCAAAAGAAGTAGTTGCAAATATTATTGAATTAAACAGTTAATAGTGTTAATTAATATTGTAAACAAAGTAAAGTACGGATTAATAACCGTACTTTACTTTATTATAGCTTTTAATACATCAATCTATGGCGAAGAGATTATATCCAAAGGAAATAATGAAATATATATCTTAGAATTAATCTCCAAATCAAAAGAATTAAAACTTTCAGATGATCCCTATTGGCGCACAATTCTTCACTATAAAAAAAATATATTCGGCGGTTATACCAGTCTGGTTGACGACCCTCAATTCTTTTTTGCAAAAGACGGAAAATATAATCCTGAAGCCGAATTGAACGCTACAATAAAAAGTTTTTTTCAGCCTCTTTACGAAGAAGATAAAGCACATCCGACTGCAAAATTTACTGCAAGATTTGCCTGGCTAAGAGATAAGTTAAACATAGATATTAATAAACTGCCATACAATGGAGAAACTCAATTTGAAAAATTTTATGAAGAGATAAAACCGTCTGGAGTAACACTTGTCTTTCCGGCAGGGTATATGAACAGTCCTGCTTCAATGTTTGGACATACCCTACTCTTAATTGAATCTAAAGACAGCAACAGACTTATTTCAAAAGCTGTAAACTATGCGGCTATTACCGATGAAACATTTGGTCCCATCTTTGCATTTAAAGGTCTCTTTGGACTTTATAAAGGATATTACTCTTTTCTTCCATATTATAAAAAAATACAAGAGTACAGCGACGGTGAAATGCGGGACATTTGGGAATATGAAATTACTCTGACTCCTGAAGAAATAGAGAAGATGATGCGTCATATTGTTGAGATGGAAAACATATATGCAGATTACTATTTTATAGATGAAAACTGTTCCTTTAATCTGTTATATCTCATTGAAGCGGCAAAACCCGAAACAAAGATTACAGATTATTTTGGTATTACGGTAGAACCTATAGATACTATCAGAGCTATTGAAGATAAAAAACTCATGGGAAAAAGAACCTACAGGCCGTCTCTCTATTCAAAGATCAGATATCTTAAATCACAATTGAACAGCACGGAAGAAAAGTTAGTATTAGATTTCTGTAAAAATAAAAGAGATTTTTCTGATATAGATAAAATTCAAAATGATAATGCAAGGCAGGCTATAATATGCGATACGGTATTAAATTATTTAAAATTTTTAGCTGAAAAAAATGATATAACAATGGAAGATTATAAAGAAAAATATATGACAGCGCTATATAAAAGAAATTCATTAAATATGAAAGATTATGATCCCATTAAAAATATGCCTACTCCCACTGATCCGAGTAATTCCCATCTATCAAAAAAATTTACTCCTGAAATCGGTCATAGCCTTGAAGGTTTTTATTCACAAATTTCATACAGGCATACCTGCCATGAGATAATGGACCCTGATGACGGCTACAACATGAACTCTCAAATAGTATTTGGAAATATTTCAAGCCGCTATTACTTTGATGACAAAAAATTTGTACTGCAAAGATTTGACTTAATAGATCTTATATCTCTTCCGCCTTCGGACTCATTTTATTTTAGCGCTTGCTATGATTTTAAAACAGGTTTTATACGGAATGTAAGCAAAGATCAAAAGGAACATCTCACTTATTGGTTAAAGGGAGGAACAGGTTTAAGTACGCTGCTTGGCGACAGGATACAGATTTATCTCTTATTGGATTTAAAGTCATATTTTTCTCCGGAGTACAGGCATAATACGGATATTATGGGAGGGAGTGAGACAGGGATACTGACAGTTTCAGGTCCATGGAAAAACCACATCTATGCTCAAATCTATAGAGCGCCCTTTGGCGAAAAACATACCGGCATGAAAGCCGGACTATCGGAGAGAATAAAATTTACGCAAAACATCAATTTAGAGTGCGGATATTCTATTAACAAGGATTACACTTTTAACTGGCATGAATTTTACGGAAAGTTCAATTTTTATTTTTGACAGAATAGAGACAAATTATTCTCCGCATATAAGTCAAGAGTTTTCTTTGTCGCTGCCGGCTGTTTATCGGAAGTACAAATAGTAAAAAGAATTGATTAAAGTATGGTATATATTATAATGCAGGCACTCTCATTATCTAAAGAATAAACTTTACATCTTCTCAAAAACCTTATCTTTTCTCCCCCAAAGATCGTTTATCCATTTTTTAAATCCGGCTTGATATTTTGCGTCGGATTCATAATCTCCTATAAGTTTATCAGTAACATTGATATGTTCAATCAAAAAAATAACCTTTGTAATTCTTCCGCAGAGAAAATGCCAAAAGTTCAAATCTTTTTCAGGGTACTTTATTGTAACATTTAATATACTGTTTATCAGATTACCCATAGCAGTAAAAACAAATCCTGCGCCGCCCGCTTTAGGTTTAAGGAGATTATTATAGGGAGATTTTTGCCTCTTATGCTTTTTATCGGTAAATCTTGTACCTTCAACAAAATTCATTACAGACACAGGAGTAAGATTAAATTTTTCACACGCCTTTTTTGTAATTTCAATATCTTTCCCTTTCAGGTGCGGATGCTTTTCTATAAACTCAGGCGAATATCTCTTCATAAACGGAAAATCCAAACCCCACCATGCAATCCCAAGCAAAGGGACCCAGATCAATTCCTGTTTTATAAAAAATTTAAGCAGGGGAATTTTTCCGGTAAATACCATCTGTAATATGATAATGTCACTCCACGACTGGTGATTTGATATTACCAAGTACCAGTCTTTCATTGTGAGATTTACTTCCCCTTTAACGCTTACATTTACCCTTAATAAAATTTTAAACAGAAATGTATTATTATTTATCCATAAAGTTGCTATGACTATTATTATCTTTGTACATATCCTCTGCAAAGGTATGAATGGAATTAATTTTATTAAAGAGAAAATCAACAGAGGGAAAAAGAATATTATTGTATTAAGAGTAATATATAATAAAGATAAACAACCTCTTATGTTATAAAAAAACCTCTTTATAAAGGCAGGCTTTCCATCTGTTTTTGTGAGAGCTGTATTCTTTTCATCTATACTCATTTGTCTCCTTATATAAAATATGATAATTTACTTCTCTATTTGAAAGGTTAAAAATTCATATTAAATAATTTTTCTTATATCATAAACTTATTATAAATTTAATATAAATAAATGCTACCAAATAAACCATACAGTTAAAAAAAAGTAATAAAACATTACATCTTCTTAATTATTAGCGGTATAAACTAAATTATTACATCAAAATTTAATAAATAATATTATTTTTTTAATCTTGACAGTAAACTAACATAAAAATATATGGGAAGTAGATCGGCGCTGTACCCAAGTGGTAAGGGACAGGTCTGCAAAACCTTTATTCATCGGTTCGATTCCGATCGGCGCCTATATCTGTTAATAGATATGATATTTCAAAATAAGCCCAGGTGGTGGAACTTGGTAGACACAAGGGACTTAAAATCCCTTGGACTTTTAGTCCGTGCGGGTTCAATTCCCGCCCTGGGCAATTTTGAACGCTATTTCCAATTTTTAATAAGATCAACTAAAAGTCTAACGCCGAAACCTGTTGCAGACTTAGGATTATAACCCCTTGCCTTTGAGTACCATGCTGTTCCAGCAATATCAATATGCGCCCATGTAGTTTTATCTATAAATTTTTTTAAGAATAAAGCGCCTACTATAGCTCCGGCATTTTTTTCACTCGATACATTATTCAGATCGGCAATATCGGACTTTAATCTGTCATCGTAGTCATCAAAGAAAGGAAGTCTCCATATCTTCTCACCTGTTCTTTCTGATGCCGATTTAAGCGCATCGGATATTTTTTCATCATTTGATAAATACGCAGCTACGGTTTCACCAAATGTTGCAACACATGAACCTGTAAGAGTGGCAATATCTACAATTACATCAGGCTTTATCTCTTTTATCATGAGCGAAAGAGCATCAGCAAGGATCAACCTCCCCTCAGCGTCGGTATTTCCTACTTCAACGCTCAATCCGTTAGCGGCTATGAGTATATCACCGGGTCTGAAAGCATTATTACTAAGCATATTTTCGGTTAACGGTATTACCGCTGCAATATTCTTTTTTACCTTTAGTTCTGCAAGACTTTTCATGGCAAATAAAACGGCAGCAGCGCCTGCCATGTCACATCTCATAGTCTCCATTGACGCAGGAGGCTTTAAATCCATACCGCCCGAATCAAAAGTAATCCCCTTACCAGCCAATCCGAATAATTTTTTATTCTTAGAATCTCCATTATATTCAAGAATAACAATTCTTGGAGGTATTTCACTTCCTTTATTTACAGCGAGAAGCAGCCCCATACCTCTCTTTTCAATATCATCCTTTTCTAAAACCGTACATTTTATATCTGTTTTTGAAGCAATCTCTTTAGCTAACTCTGAAAATGTTACAGGATTGACTGCATTTGTAGTATCATTAACCAAATCACGGCAGCTATATATATTATTAACAACTATCTCTATATCCTTAATGAGTGATATACTATTCTTATATAAATTGGTATCTTTAGTCTCTAATTCATCACTAATAAATAGATCTATATCCTCAACAGGCATATCAATATCTTTATCCGACATGTATTTTGTAAATAAATAGTTTGAAAGCAATGCTCCTTCCGCAATCAATTTAAGCAAATCGTCACTTTTTTTATTTCTTATTTCAGGGATAACAATAGTAACTTTTTTGACTTTTTTTGATATACAAAATTTAATTGAGGCTGCCGCCGCATTTCTTATGTTGTCATTAGTAAGTTTCTGCGGATCGCCAATTCCGCATAAAATTAATCCGGGTCTGTTATTTAATTTTATGAAGTAAATTTCGGAAAATTTTCCATAAAAGTAGTTTAGGTCAAAACTTTTAATATATTCATTAATAAAGGGATTTTCTGATAATCCCTTTATTTCATTTTCATTAACAAATATTATAATTGTGTCACTGTTATTTAACTCTTTTGTAGTATTAATTAATTTAACTCTCACGGAAATCTCCTATAATTCTTGTTATTTTTTCTAAATTTTTTATTAAAAAAAGATTATATTCTACAACTATTTTATACATTTTAATCTAAATATATGTTAAATTTACCTCTTAATTTTAATATTATAGTTTGTATTAAAAATTTTATAGTAATAATTTTGTTAATGGCTATCAAATAAAATCATAACTATGACCACATTGAAGATATATGTGCTAAATTAAGCAAATTTATATCAATAAAATTCTTTTAAAGAGCTTATATTCTCATACTTAAATTTTTATTAAATAATTTAACTAAATATAAGAATTTTGCTATAAAAAGACCTTCTCGCTTGTAAAACTATCGTTAAAAATCAATCAGAAAACCAAAAAAAATTTCTCTATTTTCATTAATGAACCTTAATCATAGTTGACTTTTTTTTAATTGATTTTTATAATATTATTACCTATTATTTCATAATAATAACATTATTTTTTGTATTAAAAACAATACAAAATGTATAAAAAACTTTAAACAATTTTTAAAGGCGAAGATTGTTTACGAAAACATATTTTATTTAGGAGGTTTTTATTTTATGATTAGAAGAATCGAAAAGGTGGCCGTAATCGGTTCCGGTATAATGGGCGGCGGTATAGCTGCGCTTTGTGCTGGCGCTGGGGTCAGGACTCTTTTATTGGACATCGCTCCCTTCGATCTAAAAGACGAAGAGAAAAATGACCGTGCTGCAAAAAACAGAATAGTTGAAGCAGGACTTCAAGCTCAGCTTAAAGCTAAACCTGGAGCATTTTTTGACAAAAAACGTGATGTCCCTATGATTGAATTAGGGAATCTAACTGATGATTTTGACAAACTTAAAGATTGTGATCTTATCTTTGAAGTTGTTGTTGAAAATCTAAAAATTAAACAGGATCTATTTTCAAGAATTGAAAAAATAAGAAAGCCGGATTCAATCATTGCTTCTAACACATCAGGTCTTCCAATTACACAAATGGCAGAAGGCAGAAGCAAGAGTTTTAAAGAACATTTTCTTATTACACACTTTTTTAACCCTGTACGTTACATGAAAATTCTTGAGTGTGTTGCAGGGCAGGAAACAAGCAAAGAAGTATGCGATTTTATCTCTAAATGGGGCGAGCAGGTTATTGGTAAAGGTGTTGTATGGGGCAAAGATACTCCAAACTTTATAGGCAACAGGATAGGTGTTGAGCTTATATGTGAAGCTATAAATCTTGTTGACAAAGGAATGGTTTCAATTCCCGAAGCTGATGCAATCTTCGCAAAACCTATGAGTATGCCGGGAACAGCTATATTCGGTCTGGGAGACTTTGTTGGTCTTGACACAATAGATCACCTCACAGAAAACTCTTATGAACTTTTAGTAAATGATGAGTATAGAGAAATATACAAAGTTCCTAAATTCTTCAAAGATATGGTATCTAAGAAGATGTTCGGAAACAAAACAAAAGATACAGGCGGATTCTATCTATCAGGTAAAGGCGCTGACGGTAAAAAATTCAAAAAAGTTATCGATGTAAAAACAGGACAACATGTTGACTATGACAGAAAAGCTAAATTTGCTATAGTTGAAGACACAAAAGGTATTACTGATCCCGGCGAAAGGATGAAAGCAATCTACAAAAAAAATGATTTCGCAAGAACTCTTCTTTCAAGTATGTTTACATACTCTGCAAACAGGGTACCTGAAATTGCAGATACAATCGTTGACATAGATAATGGTATGAAATGGGGATATGCTTGGGAATTCGGTCCATTTGAAATGTGGGATAATGTAGGATTAAAAGACTCTATTGCCGACATGGAAAAATCAGGCTTTAAAGTTCCTGCTAACATCAAAACAATGATTGAAAAAGGCGGAACAACATTCTACAGAATGAACAACGGCAAAAAACAATACTGGGATTTTGCATCAATGTCATACAAAGATATACAGTACAGCCCGCAAATGATATTCTTAGCCAATATTAAAGCTGATAAATCTAAGATTGCTATTAGCAAACCAAGCGCATCACTTATTGATATTGGAGACGGAGTATTCTGTTTAGAATATCATACAAAGATGAATGCAATAAACGGCGAGATTGTAGAGATGATTCCTGAAGTTACAGAATATGTATATAAAAACGGCGCAGGACTTGTAATAGGCAATCAAGCAACCGGTATCCCCGGAGCATTCAGCGCAGGCGGCGACCTAAAGTATATGGGTGATCTGGCTGCTGCAAAAAAATTCAACGAAATCGCAAGATTTATTACTAATGTTCATGTTGGCTTAAAAGGTATGAAGTATAGCGGATTCCCAGTTGTTGCTGCTCCGTTTGGAATGGCGCTTGGCGGAGGATGCGAATGCTGTCTATGGGCTGACAAGATTGTGGCGCACTGCGAACTCTATATGGGTCTTGTTGAAATAGGCGCAGGTCTGCTACCTGCCGGCGGCGGATGTACAAACCTATGGAGAAGAGTATCAGAATCTCCTATAGCCGATACGACAGACTGGCTTACAACATTCCTTAACGTATTCTATACTATAGCTATGGCTAAAGTTGGAATGTCTGCTATGGATGCAAGAAAAGCTGGATTCTTAAGACCAACCGACAGAATTATTTTCAACAAAGATTATCTGCTTGGCGAAGCTAAAAAAGAAGTCTTAAGATTCCTTGAGGACGGATATGTTGCTCCGGCTAAGACTCCTATTAAAGTAGTAGGACAAACCGCAATGGGAGCTGTTGATGCAAACCTTCCTGATATGTTGGCAGGCGGCATGATAACTCCTCACATGGCTCATATTTCAAGAACAATCGCTTATGTTATTTCAGGCGGAGAAGCATTACCAGGCAGTGAAATATCTGAAGATGCAATGCTACAGCTTGAAATAAATGCTTTTGTTGATCTTTGGGAAACAGAGAATTCTCAAAAAATGGCTGACCATATGGCAACTAAAGGAAAACCATTATTCATATAATAGAAGTAATATTTTAGTGATATTGATGATAAAACTGCTTCTCTATCTATATTAAATAGATAGAGAAGTAAAAAATCAAATCAGTTGATCACTTGGATTAAATAAAATTTTAGGAGGTTCACATATATGAGAGAAGCATATATTGTTGAAGCAGTAAGAACACCGGGTTGTAAAAGAAGCAAAGGTTTACTTGCACAAGTAAGACCTGAAGATCTACTCAAAACAGCTCTTAAAGGAGTTATGGAGAGAGCATCAAAAGTTCCAACATCTGCAATAGAAGACGTTATGGTTGGATGTGCATTCCCTGAAGCTGAACAAGGAATCAATATTGGCCGTATAGGAGCTCTAATGGCAGGGTTCCCAATTACAGCATGCGGAGCTACAGTAAACAGATTCTGTGCATCAGGACTTGAGGCTATATCAGCTTCAGCTATGAGAATTATGACAGGTATGGCAGATGTAGCTATCGGAGCAGGCGTTGAGTCTATGAGTATCGTTCCAATGGGTGGAAACCTGCCAAGACCTCACCCTGAATTCTCAAAACAAGACCCAACAGTTTATATGTCAATGGGTATTACAGCTGAAAACGTTGCAAGAAGATACAATGTAACACGTCAAGAGCAGGATTTCTTCGGATACCATTCACATTTGAAAGCAGCTGATGCACAAAAGAACGGATATTTTAAAGAAATCGTTCCTGTAGATGCTTATAAATTTGTTGCTCAGCCTGACGGATCATACAAAAGAGAATACTTTAAAGTTGATTATGATGATGGTGTAAAAGCCGATTCTACACTTGAGGGCATGGCTAAATTAAGAGGAGCTTTTGCTACAGCTAATCCTACAATACCAAACTCTGGTTCAGTTACTGCTGCTAACGCTTCACAAACAACTGACGGCGCTGCTGCTACTCTTCTTGCAAGTAAAGAAGCTTGCGAAAAGTATGGAGTAAAACCAAAAGTTAAACTTGTTGCTTATGTTGTTGCAGGATGTAAAGCAGACGAAATGGGTATAGGACCTGCACTTGCTATTCCTAAGCTTTTCCAAAAAACCGGAATAAACATAGAGACTATGAAGAAAGACGGTATTTTTGAACTTAATGAAGCTTTCGCATCACAAGGACTTTATAGCGCACGTCAAATTGGATTACCAGATACAAAATACTTTGAATTTGGAAGCAAAGACCTGATTATTAACGTAACAGGCGGAGCTATTGCTCTTGGACACCCACTCGGATGTTCCGGCGCTAAAATATTTGCAACCCTCGTATCAAATATGATTAGACTCGGGAAAAAATATGGTATTGAGTCTATGTGTATTGGCGGCGGTATGGGCGCTGCAGCTCTATTTGAATTATGCGAATAGAAATAAAAGATTTATAATATTATTTAAAGCCGGCAATATGCCGGCTTTTTTATATTACTTTAAGATCTGTTTTAATTAGGAGTTTTATCTCATGGCGTTACCGGAAAAGAGATGGATACAGAGATTTGATAACTTTCTGAAAGTTCTGCAGCATTTGGAAAATTTCATCGCAGAAAAAAATAATAATGAAAGGGCTGCGGAAGAATTTGCTGTAATAAAAGCGTTTGAATTGACATTTGAGTGTGCATGGAATTTAATGAAAGATTTTTTGAACTATAAGGGAATAGATAATATTATCGGTTCAAGAGATGCAATACGCAGCGCATTCAGAAACAGCATCATAGATGATGGAGAAATATGGTTTGATATGATAGGGAGCAGAAACAATATGGCTCACGCATATGATGAAGAAGCTGCTGAAAAAATATCATTTGTTATATCTAACGAGTATATAAAAGCATTCAGAAAACTGAAAGAAAAGTTTGAAAAATACAGATCAGAGGTTTAAAAAATGTTCGGGCTTTCTGATAAAACAATAAGCATGATAAATGAAATTTTTTCAAAATATTCCGGTATTGATAAAGTAGTAATTTACGGCTCGCGCGCAAGAGGCGACTACAAAAACGGATCGGACATTGATTTAACAATTTACGGCAATATTTCAGTTAGTGATGAAGTTCGTATTTCAGGACTAATTTACGATTTGCCTATTCCATATATGTGTGACATATCGCTCTTTAAAAATATAAAGAACGAAAATCTGTTGGAGCATATTGAGCGCACAGGAAAAATTTTTTATGAGAGGAAGAACTAATTATTGTTTTTCAAATCCAGGATAAAACTTAATACTTTTAATCATGGCATTTAATTCATTTCTGTATTTATCAAAACTATTACTGATCTGTTCGCTTACATCAATGTATATTCCCGGGTTAAAATCAAATATTCTAATCTCTGCCCGCTTACCTCTTTCTCCATTGCTTATTACGGTACTTATCTCGTCATATTGTATTTTATATCCATTAGTTTTTGTTGTATCGCTTTTAGTCTTTTTCACATTAGCCGTATGACCAAACACACCTGTTGTATATTCTTGAAATGATAAATTGTCATTTACAATATCCTTAGACTCATCATAATAGTATGATATCTTAATAAAATACGGTGCAATCTCCATGCGTGGATCACGAGCGAAATAGTTTATACGAGATTTATCTACAAGCCCATTTACCCATTTAAAACTTCCGTAATTTGTCTTAAAGGGCTGGCTATAGTCAGGTCTGTACGATTTGTAGAATTCCTCAAATAAGGGTTGTACTTTTTTACTTAATTTTGTAAATGTACTACCGCTTGCTAGCTAGCAAGCGTAAAATAGTTGTACTTTTTTACTTAATTTTGTAAATGTACTACCTCTTATTACAATTGTTTTATCTTTTAACTTTATATAACAATTCTCTACTCTTCTTAAGTAAAAATTGAACTCTTCCTCACCTTTTTTACATGTTTTATTAAATTCATAAGATATAACTACAGCAGGATTATCCCCTATCTTTATATTATTCTTATGCACTTCTCCAAAGTATGCATCATCTCCTGCTTTTTTCAATTTGGCTTTATGCTTCACTATTTCCAAATCAATTAATTTATTTAAATTGTCTGTTTTTGGAAGTTCTTCTAATCTTATTTCTATAGAATTTGTATCAAAAAAAGAATCTGTATTAACCATAACAAAAATATAAAAATTATAGTCTATAGACTCTTTGAACCCATCCCATATTTCATAGGTACAGTAATGTAAATATCTCTTCATCGTGTTCCCCCTGCTCTCGTCTTTAAATGAACCGCTCGAGCAGCCTGTTAATAATAAAAATGCCAATAATATTTTTAATATCTCTATATTCATGACCGTTCTCTCTATAGTATAAAATATTGTATTATAATTTCTTATTTCCATACCGTTATGGACTGTTTAAAATAATGCTATTTGATTAAACAATAACATAATAATTAGAAAAGTTAATGCAACTAAATTTAATGTTACTATAAGTCAAAAGTATCCTGCACTTTAAGATTTGACCGCAAAATACCGATAATATTAATGTATAGGCGTATCTCCCGGAGGAGATTATGAATAATTCTAATTCAACAATAAAATCCTTTAAAAACGAACAAATTAAAATTTTTAAAAAATATATAAAAAATTTTAAACCTGAGTCTATTGAATACTTAAAACTTAAAAAAAGTATAACGGATATTGAAAATACAATCCATTATTGAATAATTTCTATTTGAATATAATATTATAATAAACAATTTTCATAATTAAAGAATATTTGCTTTGCAAAATAACATAAGAAATTAGTAGAATAATTTATTTATAAATTTAATCTTAAATTTATAAATAAAATAGATGAAAACAGACATGGAGATTCCGTGTCAAACGCGAATGACACAACTTAAAGTGATAAAAAAATGATGAAACCCAGACCCTCTTGGGACATATATTTTATGAAAATAGCAGAAGACGTTTCTGCAAGATCAACCTGTATAAGAAGACAGGTTGGCGCTGTAATCATTAAGGATAAACGGATACTTTCTACGGGATATAACGGCGCGCCGACTAAAATCTCACACTGCACTGAGGAAAACTGTTTAAGAACCATTTACAATGTTCCAAGCGGAGAAAGACATGAATTATGCAGAGGTCTCCATGCCGAACAGAATGCAATTATACAAGCGGCATATTACGGCATCTCAATCAATGACGCCAAAATTTATTCTACACATCAACCATGTTCTATCTGTACTAAAATGCTGATTAATAGCGGAATAAAAACCTTTATATACAGGCATCCATATAAAGATAATCTCGCAGAAGAGATGATTAAAGAAGCCGGAATAGAACTAATAATAATGGAATAAAAATATGAAAAGAATACTGTTAATATCATTATTTATTTTTACAGGTATTTTACCTGTCTTCGGCAAAGGAAATGACGACCTTTTCACGCGCGCTATTAACTATTTCTTTCAAAAAAAATTTGAAATGGCAGAAGTACTTCTTCAAGAGGTGGTAAAAAAAGAACCTGAAAACGCCCTTGCCTATTCATACTTAGGTGATATTTATTTAAAGAAGATGCAGCACGACGGAGCTTTAAATTTTTATTTAAAGGCTATAGAGATAAACCCTGAAATAGCTGAAAACTATTTTAGATTGGGACAAATATATTATTACAAAAAAAATCCTGATCTTGCATTAGAAAATTATAATAAAGCTCTTGCAATAGATTCTTCCATTAAATTTACATTTTATCAAATCGGGCTTACATATTTAATGCTTGTACGTGATAAAGAAAAAACAATAGAAAATTGGGAGACTTATATTAAATTAGCTCCGGAGGACCCCCAATATAACAGTATAAAAAGGGTTATTGAACTTTTAAAGAATCCTAACTTTATACTTCCGGAACTTGGCAGCAATGTAGCTATTGAAGAAGTGCTTCTGCTCGGCGGCGCTGCGCTTGATACACAAGACAGGACAGGCGAAAATCAGAAGGCTGATCATGAATCGAAAAAATCAAAAGACACTATTGAAGACATATATACGGATGATGATCTTTAAAACAAACGGAGAAACTTATGTATTATGAAAATGATAGAAAAAAAATAATAATAGGTATAGCTTTACTATTACTTGTCATATTTTTACTATACCTTTTCTTCTTTAGAAGCACTGATCCTGCCGACAAAATAAACGACCTGCGTATAAAACAGATAAAATTATATACGGAACTGCTTGAAACTAAGCCTGATGATGTTGAAATAATGCTTAAGATTGCTGATCTTTATAAATCATATGGCGATTATGAAAAAGCAATAGAGTATTATAAAAAGGTTCTAAAACTTGATCCTGATAATTATCAGGCGCTTAATGGATTAGGACACACATACGCCTTGATGGGTGACTATGAAAAAGCAATTAGTATATACGAATCTGCTAAAAAGAAAAAACCCATGAATCCTGCTGCCTATAATAAACTCGGGAATGTATATGATTCTAAAACGGAATTAGAAAAAGCTTTAAGAGAATATAAATCTGCTCAAAAAATTGATCCGAAGGATCAGGAAAGCTATAAAAACATTGCTGCTCAAAGATTAGCTAAAGGAGATATTAAAGGCGCTATAGACATACTGGAACAGGGAATTAAAAAAAATCCTAATGACGCAGAGGGACACTATAACCTTGGGAATCTCTATTTAAAGACAGGAAACTATGCTAAAGCAAAAGAAAAATTTAAGAAAGCTATAAGTTTGGATCCTAAAACAGGTAAATATTACAGAGGGCTTGGAGACAGCGAACTTAAGTCAGGTAATAAAGAGAACGCAATTGCCGCTTATAAGAAAGCCTTAGAATTAGACTCTTCAGATTCATTATCTGCCGAAAAACTTGGCGATATTTCTTTTGCTGATAAAAATTATAGCGATGCAGTTGAATACTATAAAAAGGGACTTGAATATGATTCAAAGAACGCAAACTTGCGAAAAAAATATTCTCAAGCATTGAGTGAACTTGAAAAATCAGAAAAAAAGAATGATAAAAAATCTGTTGATGTTCAAAGCGGCAGCGTTAATCAAGGCTCTGATAATATAAATCAAGATAATATTAATCGAGATAATATTAATCGAGATAATATTAATGACAGTATTACTGATACAGACAGTTCATCAAAAAAGATGAACGCTAATGAAGTAAATAAAGATACGCAAAAATGGAGAGACCTGGGAGACAAATACAGAGAGAAGAAGGAATACGATGATGCCATAAAGGCATATAGAAAAGCCGTTGAACTTGATAATAATGATGACCATTCATATTACTGGATGGGAAGAATTTATACTAACAAACAGATTTATGATGAAGCAGAAAAGGCATTCCAAAAAGCAATCGCTGCAAATCCAAAGAATGGCGACTCATATTATAGATTAGGTCTGATACAGTACATGAACAAAAAGTATCCTGAGTCTGCCCAATCATTCAGCAATAATGTTAAAATTGAACCTAATAATGCAAAGGGATATTTTGCCCGCGGTCTTTCATATCAACAACTAAATGATAAATCAAAAGCATTAGCGGATTTTCAAAAAGCCGTATCAATAGACCCCAAAATGGATAGAGCATACTTCAGTATAGGAAGTTTGCAACTTGAATCAAAGAATTACAATGAAGCTTTAAGAAACTTTACAAAAGACCTTGAGTTGAGACCAAATAATCCTGAGACAAATTTTAAAATTGGCGAAACATATCATGAAATGAAAAACTATAATAACGCATCAGATTACTACCAGAAGACAATTCAATATGACCCAAATCATTATCAGGCATACTTTAATCTTGGTCTGCTAAATCAGCAAAAAAAGAATTATAGTGATGCTATCCCGTTGTTTGAGAAAGCCTCATCAATTAAAAACGGCGATGCCCCGTCTTTTTATGAAATTGGGAAAGCATATGAAGGGATGAATGATAACAACAAGGCTATTGAGAGCTACAAAAAAGCCATTGGAATAAATCCTTCATATACTAACGCATATATCAATTTAGGCAGAATGTATTTTAATGAAAAACAGTATGATCAAGCTGTTGAACAGTTTAGAAAGGCAAAGGATACTTCTCCAAGGTCATATAATGCTCATTATAATCTTGCAAATGCTTATAAAGAATTAAAGATGTATAATGAGGCAGTAGAAGAGTATAACATTGCCCTTTCAATAAGCCCGCTTGAATATAAGACGCATTTTGATCTTGGTGTTGCTTATAGAGATATTAACAATTATAACAGCGCTATTTCATCTTTTGAAAAATCTTTACAGATCAATAGCAATCAAGCGGAACCGCATGAAGAGCTTGGAATGATCTATTATAGAAATATTAAAAATAATCAAAAAGCAATCTATCATTTTGAGAAAGTTCTATCTATTAAACCAAATCATCCTGATGCAGATAAGATAAAATCAATATTAGATCTGTTAAAAGGTAAATAGATGATAAATATATATTCTAAATTCAACGAATAATAAAAAATATGTTAAAAGAATACGGCAAAGTATATAAAATCAGAAAAACTAAACCGAAGTGGTGCTTTATAAATAAATCGGTTGCCAAATATACCAAAGCCTTTAAATAGTAGATAAAAAGAGAGGATAATAAATTGAAATTTTTGACAATTGAATCTTTATATTCAACTTGCATTATAAGTTACCGATAAATAAATAAAGAGGTGAATTATGAATAAAAAAGTCTGCTTATATATTAGTCTATCTTTTTTAATAATATCCATATTAGCATGTTCAACAGATTCTAATGAAAAAATTGAAGCCAATAATTTACCAAAAATAACAAGTCAAGACAGTACAGGCGACATAAATAAAAAAAATGAATTATACGAATCATTTCGTAAAATTGGCTGGATAAAAGAAGATAGATACAGAGCGCTTGTCTTTATTATAACAAGTGATGAATGTCATAACAGTTCAATAGCTGATATTGAGTCAAGGATTAAACTTGCAGCATATAACAGCCTTCAGAAGGAATTGAATCCATCATCAAACAGGAATGCTTCCATTCAGATTAACAAATTGATTGATAGTTACGGTAAAATGAAACAAGTAGATAAAAATTGCAACAGTGAAAATATCTTTTTTTATGACATAATAAAAAATGATCTAAAATCGGATTTTGAAAAAATAAAAAATACTAAATAAAATTTACGGTTATAAAATATATGAAATTGATTAACATAATTTTACCTGTTATTATGATTATAGGCTCATACACTCTTTCATACTCAGAAACAGTTGTAAAAGAAAAACAGACACAGGCTATCGATAATATCTTAAAAATGCAGGATAATAAGAATACTTTTAATGATGTGGCGGATATTATCAATTATATAGATGAAATCTATGGAGCATTATATGATTCACTTGAAAATGGCGGTAAGATAACGATCTATTTCGGACCGGCGCATGGTAAGGATGATACCGGCAGATGGAGAGGGATTACAACAAATAGAATCGGTACTACGGGACTTCCTGAGGAGTACTACTCAATACTATATGCCAGAAAACTATATAAATTTTTAAAAGAGAATCCCTTTTTTAATATAGTGACAAGTGATGACTATAGAGATGTATTAGAAGGAAAATCCGATTCATACCACTATATGAAATTTAAAGATGAAATGAATTATGCAAAAAATGCAGGCGCATTTATGGTTATAGAGATGCACATGAATAATGTTTCAGTATTCAGCAAAGCCGACGGTCTTGTAAATATGCCCGGCATACACATGGCAAGAGACGGATATGGCAGAAAGCTTCTCATAAATATTACAGGATCTCATTCGGGTTTTTTAACACTGTATAATAAATTTGATGCAGGCGATTTTTCCAAACAGTATGCGTTGAACATTAGAGATAATCTCATATCAAAGGGATATAAGGCAAATGGCTGGGAATATGGAGCTGTTGCAGACGACAGATTTACATATTACCTGCTATTCCCCGTATCAGTTATATATGAGTGCGGATTTATATCACATCCGGAAGAAGATAAAAAACTTTTGAATGAAGATTATATGGACGGTATGGTTACCAGTCAATATGAAATGCTTTTAAAAACATTCAACGATATATATGGTATAAATATTTCAAAAAAAATTTTTAGCGGTAAAAATAAAAATTGTAAGGACAGTATAGAACTGCTTAAACTTGCAAGACTAACAATATACTTTATCAGAGAGGGTGATACAAAAAGCGCAAACATGTCTGTAAAAGCGATGAATTCTTTATACTTGACCCATCAAACAAAAGATTCAATTAATTATTACAATTCTATTATAAATACAATCAATAAAGCTGAAGAATACTATGCCAGCGGTGTGAACTACAGAAATAAAAAGAAATTTAACAAAGCGCGTACGTGTTTTATAAATGGGAAAGCCGTATTAAATCATAATGACATCTATTCAACATATAGAAGCAAATTTACCTGCGCAATTCATGGAAATAAAATTAACAGAGGTAAATCTGATGATACGGCTAAACCGGTAAAAGAAAATATAAAAAGTTCGGATATAGCTTCTGAAAAACCTAATACAAAAAGTTCCAATTCAATAGTTTTAGCAAAATCATCTCCGCTTACCAAGCCGTTCATTATGACCCTTAGAGACGGGAAAAATATCGAAGCAGCTATTAAGGAAGCTCTTGCCCCTGATCCGAAAAGCCTTAAAATTATAACTGATTCCATGAATGACTACAAGACCATTTCATATACAACGGTAAAGACATATTCGGCAAAGAAAAAGCAATATGTTGCAACTAGAAAAAAAATTGTTAATGATTTTGAATTTAGATCCGGAATTTTTGTTGCAGAATTAAATAAGGATATGAAGATTGTAAAAGTTGTTAAGGTATCTTCTGTTTATCTTGATCCGAATAAATATCAGAATCATCAATATCTAAAGAATTCATATTTTACTCAAATTGAAATGGAAAAAGAAATATAATAATTCTATATTAAACTTTAGAAAGCCATATAACCTTTTCGGAGATTATCTTCTAAAAAAATATTCCTCTAAAGTTTTTAAAATTCCTATAAATGCCGGATTGTCATGCCCTAACCGCGACGGAACTAAGGGATATAATGGCTGTATATTCTGTTATGACGGCGGATCTGCTGTAAAAAACTCTCTGCAAAATAAAACAATTCACGATCAGATGAACATGGCAGTCAATTCATTTAAAAGAAGTAATGAATACAGACAATACATTGCATACCTGCAATCCTTCTCCAATACTTATGCTGATGTTTCAACCCTGGAGGAAATCTATGATACTGCCGTCTCTTTCCCTGATATAACAGGTCTTATGATCGGCACGCGGCCTGATTGTATAGACAGAGATATTCTCCAACTAATTTCTAAATATAAAAAAGAAAACTTTGAGTTATGGATTGAATTGGGAATTCAATCTATGAATGAAAAAAGCCTGAATTTTTTAAACAGGAGGCATTCCGTCAATAATTCCATTGACGCAATAAATTTAATCTCCGAATATAATATCCCTGTCTGCGCGCATGTTATATTAGGGATACCGGGGGAAACATGGGATGACATGATGTACAGCGCCGATCAGTTATCTCGTCTGCCGATCAATGGAATAAAGATTCATCATATGCACATAATAAGAGATACAGAGCTTGAACGCATTTATAATAATAAAAAATTTTATTTATTTTCCCAAAAGGAATACATATCAACTGTGTGTGATTTTATAGAACGACTTAGACCTGATATTATAATTCATAGACTTATGGGCGACTGCGACATGGAATCACTGGTATTTCCCAGATGGAGTATTCATAAAGGTACAATATTAAGAAATATAGAAGATGAATTTACTAAAAGATCTACCTGCCAAGGTTTTTTATATGAAGGTGGAATTTAAATGAAGATAGCAGTTGCAATGAGCGGAGGGATCGATTCATCCTTTGCTGCAATAATCTTAAAAGAACAAGGCTACGATGTTATTGGAATAACTGCAAGGTTTTTACCTGAATCAAGTATTTATAATTCCTTGTATGAATCATCAATTAATGATGCAAAAAAAATTGCGAAGCTGTATAAATTTCCACACTACGAATTAAATCTTTCCCATAACTTTCAAAAAACTGTGATAAATTATTTTTGTAATGAATATCTTTCGGGAAAGACTCCAAATCCATGTGTAATATGTAACAGGTATGTTAAATTTTCCGGCTTAATAGATGCAGCTGCAAATCTTGGATGCGATATGACAGCAACAGGACACTATGCCGTAAAGAAAGAGAATAATGGAAGATTTTATCTCTCCATGTCATCGGATATAACAAGGGATCAATCATACTTCTTATATATGCTCTCACAGGAACAGTTGTCTAAATCTATATTCCCATTAGGGACTCTTAAAAAAACAGATATTAGACTTACGGCTGAAAAAATAAACTTACCGCTTAAATATAAACCAGACAGCCAGGAGATATGCTTTATTCCTGATAATGACTATATTTCATTTATTGAAAAATATACTAATACAACAAATACAAGCGGTAATATCGTTGACTCTAAGTGGAATATTCTGGGTAAACACAATGGAATTTACAGATACACAATCGGTCAAAGAAGAGGGATGGGTATATCTGCCAAACATCCCTTATATGTTACTTCAATAGATTCTCAAAATAATCAAATTTTTGTCGGACCTAAAGAGGAATTATACATTGAGTCATTTGAAACTAAAGGCTGTTATCATATGAAATATGAGATTGAAGATGAGATGAAGGGAATGATTAAATGCAGGTCAACACAAAAACCGGTTGAAGGTATCATCAGAAAAAATAATGACAGATTCAAGGTAGAATTTACAGAACCTCAAACCGGAATTTCCATTGGACAAAGCGCAGTTTTCTATGATAAGGATAATGACATAATCGGCGGTGGAATTATAGACAAGACCTATTCCTTGACTTTATCCAATCTTGAATGAGGATGATATTGATTATATACTTTTTTTAATCTTGACTTTGTTGTATGAGTATAAACCTGAGTAGTAGATAGACTTTTATGCCCAAGCATCTCCTGCACAGCCCTTATATCAGCGCCATTATTTAAAAGTTCGGTTGCAAAACTATGCCTTAACGTATGCGGTGATAGTTTATATGATAGACCTGCAGCCCCTGCTCTTTTCATTACAATATTATAAATCCCTTTAACAGAAATATGCTTTCCATTTTTATTTACAAAGATATATTCTGATCTCTCCTTAAATTTTTTATCCCTCTCTTTGAGATAATTCTTCAGCAGGCTTGCGCTTTCATCAGTAAGAAAGAGTATCCTTTCAATGCTTCCCTTCCCTTTTACTTTTAATCTCTTAGATGAAAGATCAAGGTCTGAGATTAACGCATCTGTTAATTCCGATATTCTGGCGCCGGTAGAATAGAATAGTGATAATATTGTCTTATCCCTGAGATCAAAAAAATCGTCATGTTCAAAATCAACAAGCGTATCATATTCTTTTAAGTACAAAAATTTAGGGAGTTTTTTATCCTTTCTTGGGAAGGTAAGTTTTTTGGCAGTGTTATCTTGAATTATTTCATTTTTATGAAGGTATGAAAAAAAAGATTTTAGCACTGCGATCTTTCTTTCTAAGGTTGATTTTTTTAATCCCCTGTCAAAACAATATTCAAGAAAACTTCTCATATCACTAATCGATACTGTTGATATAACAGGCTCTGAGCCGCATATTGTACAATCGAGTTCATAATAATCTTTAAATTCAGATTTAATATTGCCGGTTAAAAAATCTACTAATTGTAAAAGGTCTTTTCTATAATGGACAACAGTATTTGCCGAATAGTTTTTTTCAAAGGAGATATGATCAAGAAATGAATCTATGAGATTGTACATAATTATTCTTCTATATCTTTTTCAATATCTTTCTCTATTTGTTCCGGAGAATCCAATAATTCTACTTTAAAACCGCATGATTGATTTAAACAGATAAGTTCTTCACCTTTACCTTTGATTTTTTTAGCGAATAAGAGCTTCCCGCATTTCGGACAATCTTTTCCTGCCGGAATATCCCTTGTAAGAAAATCACACTCAGGATAATTGCTGCAGCCATAAAAACTCATTCTTCTGCTGCCAGATCCTCTTTTTACTACATCTCCGTCGCATTTTGGACATTTTCCTAAAGGCAGTGATTTTGCATTTCTACATTCGGGAAAACCTGAACATGCAAGAAAAAATCCGAATCGACCGAATTTTTTCATCATCTTCTTTCCGCATTTTTCACAGGTATATTCTGTCTCTTCGTCAAGAATTCCTTTCATCTCTTCAATGTTTGCTTCGGCAGTATCTACTGAATGTTTAAACGGGATATAAAAATCTCCCAGCATTTTGACCCAATCCACCTCTGACGCCTCAATTTTATCAAGCTGCTCTTCCATATCTGCTGTAAAATCTATTGATACAAGTGAACCGAAATTTTCCAACATTATGTTATTTACAATCTTACCTAATATAGTAGGCACTAACTGTTTCCCCGATCTTGTAATATAATATCTCCTTAACAGAGTATCGATTGTCGGTGAATAGGTTGACGGTCTGCCTATTCCCGATTCTTCCAAAAACTTGACCAATGATGCGTCATTGAATCTGGGAGGAGGAGTTGTAAAATGTTGTTCCGGCTTAAAATTTACAGCTTTAACAATGTCGCCCGCTTTAAGAGACGGGAGGGGATTCTTTTCGCTCTTACTCATCTTTTCTATTTCTGTAAATCCGGCAAAGAGTACCTTGTTGCCGACAGCCCGAAACATTGACTTGCCGCAGCTAAGATTTACTATTGTAGATTCCGTAACCTCGGCAGTCATTTGGCACGCTATGAATCTCTGCCAGATTAAATCATATAATCTGTACTGATCTCTGGTTAAGTCATCTTTAATCGAATCCGGAGTAATATTTACATCTGTTGGTCTTATAGCTTCATGAGCATCTTGTGAGTTCTTTTTTAATTTATATATATTTGGCGAATTCGGCAGATAATCGGGTTTAAAATTTTTCTTTATATACTCTCTGCACATTGCTATCGCATTATCGGAAATTCTTGTTGAATCTGTTCTCATATATGAGATAAGACCTGTTGCTCCTAATCCTGTAAGATCTATACCCTCATAAAGCTGCTGCGCTACTATCATTGTTTTCTTTGAAGTAAATCCGAGCTTGTTTACAGCATCCTGCTGCAGCTTACTCGTAATATACGGCGGCGGAGCTTTTCTTTTCCTCTCCTGATTTTTAATCTCTGCCACAACAAGATCCTTGCCGGAAATATCATTCATTATTATATCCATCTCGGACTTACTTTTTATTTCACACTTTTTATTATCATAGTGAGTTAATACGGCAGAAAACTGTTTATTCTTATATGAACATTCGGCTTCAAGCGTCCAATACTCTTGCGGTATGAAACTATCTATTGCTGCCTCTCTATCCGAAATTACCTTCAACGCTGCCGATTGTACCCTGCCTGCAGACAATCCCCTCTTCACCTTTTTCCATAAAAGAGGGCTGATAAAATATCCAACTAATCTATCAAGAATTCTTCTGGCTTGCTGCGCATTTACCAGATCAAGATTGATCTCCCTTGGATGAGCTACTGCATCTTTAACTGCTGTTTCTGTTATTTCATTAAATTCTATGCGCTTTATATTGTTGTTCTTCTGCGACAACACATTGGAGAGATGCCATGAGATTGACTCTCCTTCTCTATCAGGGTCAGTAGCAAGCAGAATATTATCAACACTTGAAGCTAATTTTTTAAGATCATTTAATATCTTAGCCTTACCTCTTATTGTAATATATTCAGGCTTAAAATCTTTATTAACATCAATTGCTAATCTTGATTTAGGGAGATCAATAATATGTCCTACGGAAGAAGAGATTATATATTTATTTCCAAGATATTTATTAATAGTCTTTGCTTTGGATGGAGATTCTACTATAACAAGCGTTTCTGGTTTTGTCTTTTTTGTCATCAATTCATTCCATAAATTTTTTTAAACAGAAACTATTATACCTGACAATTTGTCAAATAATTCTTTTTATGATTTTAACTTACTTTTCATATATAGATGTTTATCTATTCTATTATCGTCAAAAATTTTTTCAAGTTAGAGAAAAAGTAACTCATATTTTTACATTGATACCGAATTTTACTTATAATTTTTAAGCAATATATATCATGTTACCTCTTCTGGTTATGTACCCTGATATTTCAAGGAGAGTTACTGCTTCATTAACTTCATCAACAGGAAAATTATTTTTACGGATAAATTTATCAATCTCAATATTGCCGATTCTTAACTCTTCCCATATTTTTTGTTCAATTATATTACTAAATTTTTTCTCCAACTCCATATCTTTTTTATCCGCTTTAGCCGTCTCCTGACCTTGTTTTATTAATGGCACGGCAAGTACACCGCTGCCGCCGTCTGTTTCAAAAAGTTTTCGTTCATACCCGTCATAAACCGAATCTGTGAAGAGGTCATTCATAGAAGAAAAAAGTACGGCTCCCTGTTTAATCAACTCATGGCATCCCGAATATTTATCATCAAATGTATTTCCCGGGCAGACGAAGAGTTCCCTGTTTTGATCAATTGCAAACTTAGCTGTAATCATTGCTCCGCTCTTGACGGGCGCCTGCACAATTATTACCTGTTCAGATAAACCGCTGATGATTCTATTTCTCTTAACAAACGCCCATTTTTGATATACATCTATTCCGGGAGGATATTCGGATATTACAGCAGAATCTTTTGACTCATATATCATTCTATATATGTCACTATTTTTTGCAGGATAGATTTTATCCACGCCGCCGGGTAATACTGCTATGGTACTCCCGCCAGATTGCAGTGCGCCAATATGCGCCCATCTGTCAATGCCAAGAGCCATGCCGCTTACTACCGTATAACCGGCTTTTGATATTTCTTCCGAAATTCTTTTTGTAATATATTCAGACATTTTATCGGAATTTCTTGTTCCTACTATAGAAATCATTTTTTTATCATTTAATTCTCCCTTTATATATAAGACCAAAGGCGGATGATCTATCTGCTTTAGCAAATATGGGAACTGTTCGTCCCAAAGTGTAATAATCTTAATCCCTGTATTTTCACAGCGGCCTATTATTTGTTCTGCCGACACCATCGGATCATCAGAATACTTTTTATTAATTATCCCGGAAGTTATTAATTGCGGGATAGGAATACTGCTTAATATATCTTCCGGCATAGATTTAAGTCTGTTCCATAAACCTATTTTAGCCGGTGACGACAATATTGAGAGAATAATAGCTGATTTTGTTCGATCTTTCATTTTTACCACACACGATTAGTTTTAATTATATAAGTTCTATTATATAATAACTGTCCGGTGCGGAAAAAAATAAAAAAAAATTTTTTATATTAGGGAATTTATTTTAAATATCACAGTTAAAATCTTCAAAAAAAAGTTGCTATTTTTCTATTTAAAATATAATAACATTATTATAGTTCACATACATTATTCGGTATCATAAAATTATCTCTTTAATGGGGAGGATCGTTATGTATTATACATATAGAAAAATAGCAAAAACCGTTCTTATAACACTCTTATTAATATTCACTCCATATATTATAAAAAGCGCTGAGGTGGATAACAGCGGTTCATTATCTCATTCAATAGAAATAAACCTCCCGCCCGGAACAGCCGGAATTGCGCCTGCACTCTCTCTAAGCTATAACTCTAACCTTGGCAACGGACCTTTAGGGCTTGGATGGTCATTAAACGGTCTCACTTATATTACGCGTGATTCGTCAAGAGGTATAAATTATAACGGCGCCGATACATATATGGGTCCGGGCGGGACACTTGTAAAGCAGAGCAACGGAACATACAGGTTTGAGTATGAGAATTATTCAAAAGTAGAGACGTTTGGAACTTCAGGCGACGGTCCTAAATACTGGTTGGAGACAAAACCGGACGGTACAAAATGTTTTTACGGAGCATATAATGAGTCATCAATTAATGCAAGTGTAAAAGCAACAGATAAGAGTGAATCAATAAGGGTATGGGCGCTGTCCAAGGTTGAAGATATATACGGTAATTTTTATACTGTTGAGTATATGCAGGAGAGCGGAGAACTTTATCCAAAAAGGATAATATATACTCAAGGGAACGCTATAAAGAGATTTAAGGTAATAGACTTTGAATATGAAGAAAGGAACGATTATTCAACACAATATACCTATGGCTCGGCAGTAACCATGAAGTTAAGGTTAAAGAAGATAACAGTAAATGTTAATGTGCCTGAAATATTCAGCTACACGTTAACTATATTTGGGACTGAGGTTAAGAGATATGAACTGAAATATAATGATGGCACAGACATTAGCAGATTAATAAAGATAGAGGAGTATGGGAGCAATAACAGGCTTACCGACCATCAAAGTTTTGAATGGGAGGATATTAGTTATACTCCGAGCTGGAATAAAATTGGTGATTCTTCATTACTAACAAATCCAGTTGAATATGCGAGTACAGGCGACGTAAATGGTGACGGGATAACAGACATTATATGCTGGAACAAAATTAAGGCAGTAATAAAAACAGGAGGAATAAGAGGAATAGTAGAAGAACTAATAAACGGAGGATATGAATTATGGTATGGTATCTCAAGTAGAACAGGAGAAATAACATGGCATAAAGATTCATCAACAACAATGAGCGGGAATTTAAATTGTTGACGTTTTGCAGGAGACTTTAACGGCGACGGCAAGACCGATATATGCTGTTGGGATTATGAAAAAAATATTCTATATATAGGAATATCTAATGGGGAGCAAGTAACATGGCATTCAGCAAACGGATTTTCAGGAGTAGATAAAGATAGCACTATAGTTGCAGGCGACGTAAACGGTGACGGAATAACAGACATTATATGCTGGAATAAAATTAAGGCAGTAATAAAAACAGGAGGAATAAGAGGAATAGTAGAAGAACTAATAAACGGAGGATATGAATTATGGTATGGTATTTCAAGTAGAACAGGAGAAATAAAATGGCATAAAATTTCTCCAACAATGAGCGGGAATTTAAATTGTTGGCGCTTTACAGGTGATTTTAATGGCGACGGCAAGACCGATGTATGCAGGTGGGATTATGAAGATAATATTTTATATATGGGACTATCTAACGGAAGTCAAGTAACATGGTCTTCAACAACCGGATTATCCGGAATAGATAAAAAGAACAGTTGGATAGCTGCAGGCGATGTAAACGGTGACGGGATAACCGATATTATATGTTGGAATAAAATCGGTACATTAGGAAGTGAATTATGGCATGGCATTTCAACCGGAGCCGGAAAAATAACATGGAATAAAATTTCATCAACACCAATGCAAATGGCTTCTGGACATTTTAAATGTTGGCGTTTTGCAGGAGATTTTAACGGCGACGGCAAGACCGATATATGTAGTTGGGATTATGAAGATAATATTCTATATATGGGACTATCCAACGGAAATCAGGTAACATGGTCTTCAATAACCGGTTTCACCGGATTAAATAAATCTTACAATGAAATAATAATAGATGATTTTGACGGATCAGGTATTAATTCTATAATCTGTTTGAATAATCTTGGAGCAGGTAACAAATCAATTGAAATGTGGAAATTGAATTTACAAAAAAAGAAGAATATTATAAAAAAAATTAATTCCTCAAGCGGCTCTTCTGTTGATATAAATTATACTCAAATCTCTAAAATTACCGGAGCAATAGACCCGAGCGATTCGTCATACCCATATATAAGCAGCTCATCGCCGAGACAATTAGTTACATCAATAACAGCGCGCGACGGACGGGGAGGATCATATACAAAGGAATACAGCTATAAAAACGCTAAGTTTTACACTGGATTACCGCATGAAAGGAGAGATCTTGGTTTTGAAAAAATAACGGAGAAAGATTCGGGAACGGGTATAACGCAGGAAACATACTATGAACAGAAAGATAAATGGAAGGCATGTAATCCTATATATGTAATAACAAAAGCAGGCAACGGCAACTTGTTGGATATGACAGAGTATATATACTATGATGATACTGAAACAATAAATACAGGTACACATTTTGTTAAACTTAAAGAGGTCGCAGGCATAACATACGAAGCAGGTACACCGGCATTTACACATAGACAGGAGTTTAAATATGACGACTATGGAAATGTAATATGGGTAAAAGAAATGTCCGATGGTACCGAGACTTTACAGACAACTATAGCTTATGACAAAAATGAAACAGACTGGATATTAAACAGACCCTTAGAAATAACAAAAAAATCAAACGGAACTGTAATTGATAATAGAATATATAATTATACAGGAAATAAACTTTCAAGTATCAGCCAAAACATTGACGGAGATATAACAACAGTGTCGTTTAACAGCGACGATTGCGGGAATATAATATCATCAACAGATCCGTTGGGTAACACTACATATATGGAGTATGATGACGATTACAAGATGTTCTTAACAAAAGTAACAAATCCGATTGGTCAGAGCGTAAAAATGGAGTATGATAATCTTTGTATGGGCAATGTAACTGCAAAGACAGACCAGAACGGAAATAAAACAGAGAACGAATATGACGAACAGGGGAGATTAATAGCAGTAATAAACAGTTACGGCGATATAATAAGTGAGACAGATTACCACGACGAACTGCGCGGTAATGCAAATAACCAATATATAGAGACGAGAGTATATAATGAAGACGGATACCAATGGAGCAAGAGCTATTACGACGGCTTGGGACGGGAATACAAAAAAAGAACAAGCAGCGGTAAAATAGACAATAATGAAATCATACAGGCTGAGATTACGGAATACGGCAATTCAGGCCAAATAAGCAGAAGAACTCTCCCTTACATTGAAGGAATGGAGACGCCTCAATATATAAACTATTATTATGACAATGCAGGCAGAATAATAAATGAGGAGAGACCCGTAAATGAAACAGAGACAGTAACAATAAGAACCGAGTATGGAATAACAAACAACGGATTAAAGATAACAAAGTATGATCCTAAAAACGGAATGAGTACAGGAGAATATGATTCGCGGGGAAGATTAACAAGAAAAAAAGAACCTGAAGGCGCAGAGATAAAATATGTGTATAACGGGCTTGGCAACTTAACTGAGGTAATAGACAGCGGTAATAATATAACAAAAATAGAATATGACGCATTAGGAAGAAAGGTACGCATAAATGACCCCAATGCAGGAGAGGTAAGATACACATATGATAAAACAGGAAACCTGTTAACAAAAACAGACTCTATGGGCAATAAATCAACATATACTTATGATAAACTCTATAGATTAACAAAAATAGATTACACAGGCGGTACGCATAGCGTAACATATAAGTATGATGAAAGTAAATCATCAAACGCAAAAGGGAGATTAACGAGTGCAGATAACGGAATAAGCAAAATAAATTACAGCTATGACTCTGCCGGAAATGTAGAGTATATGAAGCAGAGCATAGACAATACGGACTTTATATTTATGATGGAGTACGACAGGCAGAGGAGATTAACGAACCTGACCTACCCTGACGGAACAAAGACAGACAGACTGTATGCGGATGCAGGATATTTAAAAGCTGTAAAAAGCGGAAGCGGAGCATACGTGCAGTACGGCTTGCAATTAAAAAACGGCAGTTTAGACAACAGCGTAGTAAGATTAACAGGAAACGGAGTAGAGAGCAAAATAAAATTTAACAGAGTAAGCCTGCGGCCATTGGGCATTGAGAGCAGAAACAGGAACAATGATCTGCTGGAGCATAGTGAATATAAATATGACAAATTAGGGAATATAACAGAGATAAAGGATATTATTGAAAGCGCAAAAAATCAGACATTTGAATATGATAAACTCGGAAGAATAACAAAGGCAAAAGGAGAATATGGAGTTGAGAATTATGAATACGGCAGTACTGGAAATTTAATAAGGAACAAACATGGAGAGCTTTTATATGACGACCCCCGCCATCCCTACGGAGTAACAAGAGACGGAAAAGGAAACAGCTATGAATATGACAAAAACGGAAACATGACAAGCGGCAGAAACAGGGACATGACCTATGACGCGGAAGGGAGACTGATAGAGATAAAGAAAAGCGGAACTAAAATACAAAAAAACAGCTATGACCACACAGGACACAGAATATTGCAGGAGAGGAACGACGGAACATTAATATACAATATCAGCGGATTGTATGAGGTAGTAAAAAGTATAAACAGAGCAGACCACCATACAAAATATATATACGGAATAGACGGAGATTTGGTATCACAGGTAACAAGAACAGACGCAGCACTGTTAAGTGCTGGTAATTATGACGGATTATATGGCAGTAATAAATTTATAGCAGCAACAAGCAAAATACTTATAGGAGCAGATAAATATTTTACAAATCCAAAAAACTTAAAAAGAGTACAGTATATATTAATGATAATATTTTTATGCGCATTAGCTTATGGAGTTGTTCATGTACAATTAAGAAATAGAAAAACTAAAATACAACATACTCAGCCAATATGGATAAAAGGAATATCAATAATATTAGTAACAGCAATGTTTACAATAACAGGCTGTTTCTTTGAAGAAGAACCATTAATAGATAATGAAAACCCTTGGACAACCGGCGATACAGACGGATTGCCCACAGAAGGAACATTCTACTTTCACCCCGACCATGTGGGAAGCATAAAGTATATAACAAACCCTGAAGGGAATAAAGTAACAGAGGTGAATTATACCCCTTACGGAGAGCAAACAACCGATGGACCTAATATATTTAACAAAAAATATACGGGACAGACAGATGATAATAAAACAGAGCTGATGTATTACAATGCCCGTTACTACGACCCGCAAATAGGAAGGTTTATAACACCGGATAGTTTAGTACCCTCCCCTACAAGCAGTCAGTCATATAACAGGTATATGTATGTGAATGGGAATCCGATAAATTTTAGAGACACAGGCGGACACTGGTCGGTAAAGGGTGCGTTAAAGAAAGTTGTAGATAAAGTAAAGAAAGTAGGAAAAGACATAGCATATGAGATGTCTTTCTATGGAGCATATAAAGCAGGTGGATGGGGAGGAGTAGCATCAAGACTTTTTACATCAGGAATAATGTCTTATACGCGTGAAGGAGGAATCGGTTTTACATTTGGCGTACAATATAAATGTTTTTTCTTTACAGGATTCCATTGGCAGAAAAGAGGCATGAATGGAGGGTGGAGCATTTACGGAGGAATAGGCTATAGTAATAATGGTTTCACCGCCGGAATTTTTGCATCTTATAATTTAAATAATGGTAACAGAACCATAGGATTTAGAGTCGGATACACATTTGCAGATGGCGTAGTTACTACGGGTGCCGTATATGCAAGAACATACGATAGGAACGGAAATTATCCTGGGGGCGGTTTTTTTGGATATGGGACTGTTAATGGCGGCAAAGCGATGAAACTGGCTACATCTAAGGAAGCTGATGATGGCCGACCTCAAAGAGTAGATTGGGCAAACTTGGGAGATGAAGAACATAAATTTGTTGTCGGTACAGAAAACGGTGATATGCTTACCGGTGAAAACGGACCAATAATGAAGATGTTGGATATTCTTGGATTACATCCTCATGGAGTTTTCCATGACAACTTTATTACAGAAGTAGAACCAAACATGGATCCTCTGAATCCACTAGGGCAGATTCTTTGTTTATATGCAAGCCTCCTTATTGTAGGACGAAATCCTGATAATCCTTATAATTATCAAGGAGTATGGAATAAATATTGAGGGAAACTATGAAAAAGATAATCTATTTGTTAATATTACTGTTAACCTTTAATGATGTTTTATATTCTAAAACTCAGGTTGAATGTGGTGATGTAATCGAAGTAAAAAAACATGCATGGTATTTTGATATGAAGGGTGAATATTATTATAATAGTAAAAAAATATTGAGGGAATATGAATTCCGTGATATATTTAACTGTATAAATAATGATGAAGTAAATAGGCTTTCTTATATTATGGATACTTGGGGCGGTATAGGGTATCTATCTGCCATGTTTTTTGCGATTAGTTTTTACCCAAGTATCGCGCTTACTATTGGTGGTATTCATAATAAAAGTACAAAAATATCATGGTCAATAACAGGAGGCTTATTATTATTGAATATGATTTCAGCTAGCACCTGTTTTTATTATCAAGAAAAAGCAATTGATACTTATAACAGAATTATTATGGATAAAAAAAATATTATAGATGATAAATCATCAAAATATATGTACAATAAAAATTTAGATATATTTTCACTTAGCTATACACATAAGTTGGATTTTTAAATTTTTATTGAAAGTTGGCTTAATTATAATGAAATCAATGAAAGTAATATATAAAATAATCAGCTTCTCTATAATAGCTTTTATTGCAGGGTGTCTCAGTATACCAAAACAAGATAATAATGAAAGTTCTGTTATTGCTATCAAAGTTAGCGGCACTATTCGTCTAGGGATATTATCTTGGGATGAGTTTCGTCCTATAAAAGTTTTTTTTATTAGATTAGATAACACTGATAAACTAATCAGTGAGGATATAATTGAATCAACTATAAATGACACATCATGGCTTGTTGGAAGAGACACAACATATCTGTTTAATGTGGAGCCGGGGAAATATGCAGCAGTAGCTGCTTATGGGACAGGATATGCATCAACTGAAAAACTTTATATTATGTTTTCAGAACAATTGATAAAATCAACAATAGTAGATGTTGAACCCGGTACATTTGTTTATATGGGTGAGTTTTTTGCAGGGAATGTTTCGTGTGATGAGATACAGAAATATTATTATCACTATTTTTCTTCAAAAAACAAAAGTTCAAACACAAATTATTTTTGTGGCTCATTGAAAAAAGAATTTGCAGGCAAAAACGAAAAGATAAAATTTCTATTAACTCAGTCAGAAAAATTCAAGGATACTCAATGGGAGAATAACATTAAACGAACACTGCAATCTTTAGTATCAAATTAAATATAAAATCCGGTTCTTTCAAAACAAAAATTTTAGGTTAGTATAAGACCATAAACCTCCGCCATAGGCGGACACCTATAAGCGCAGCTTTTCGCAGTCATGCGTAAGCATGCGCGAAAATTCTGCGCTATAGCCTCTGCCGGCGCCTGAGGCCGACGCTTTTCATGACATCCTGTCATGCGTCGGCATTGAAACATCCTGTTTGGCAGCAGTCAACGGGGTTCTGCGAAGGGGGGTTTTGATAACCCCCCTTCTAACCATGTTTTCCTGTATTTAAAAACGACTCAATAGCCTCTACAATAAAAGCGCTTCTGTTTTTTGTTATTCTATCAATACGATTAACAAGCCTTTCATCAATAGCTATGTTAAATTTTTTAACTTTTGCTTTTAAAGGATACAAAGCTATATATTCAATTAAAAAATTGTAATTGCCTTCCCATTCTTTCCAGCTTGCCCATTCTTTTTTTATTTTCGCTAAAGTACGAGGTTCGGGTATATTATATTCTCCATCGCAATATAAAGCCAAAGCTTCATGCGCCATACGAACGGCTTCTTCGTAAGTATTTCCTGCAGAAATACATCCGGGCAAATCCGGAAATACTACTCCATATCCTCCTTTCCCATTCTCTTCAAATAATGCTATATAGTTTTTCATAAATGTCCCTCTTATTTTAATCCCGCTTGCATTAGTATATTATTTGCCGTTCCTGTGGGAATTTCTCTCTTTGGATGCGGTATTACGACAATACCTTTTTTAAGTGGATGCTTAAATTTATGATGACTCCCATGTACATGTACAAGATACCATCCGTCTTTTTCTACTATTTTTATTAATTCATTACTAGTGTATATCTTAGACATCTTTTAATCCATATATTCATATCTTGACTATGTACACCAAAGTGTATATAGTCAAGTGTTTTTTATAAAAAATATCTTTGTTATATAAATGATATTTTTTCTATTCATACCCTTTCTTAACCTCTTCTGCAATAATCTCTATCCCTTTAAATACGGCATCCTCATTTTGCGAATATGTAACCCTTATACATTCACTCCTGTGAATCCAGTTATCCGAAAGTCCGGGGAAAAAGTAATGACCCGGAACTATCAGCACACCTCTGTTCTTTAATCTTTCATATAATGTATCACTGTCGATTTTAATGCCTTTAAACCATAACCAGAGAAAGAAAGCGCCCTCCGGTCGATGTATATAAAAATCATATCCTGATAATCTGTCTTTAAATACATTAACTGCCGCATGCGCCTTCTTTAAGTAATAGGGCTTTATAATATCCCTGCTTATGGATATTATCTCGCCGGAGACTATGAGCGGTTCAACAAGCGCCGGTCCAGCGCTCCCCGGTGCAAGATTTATTATAGCATTCATTTGACATACGGCATTAATAATCTCTTCATTAGCAATTATGATACCTGTGCGCGCACCCGGAAGTCCGAATTTAGACAAACTCATACATACAATTACATGGTCGTTCCAATAAGGTTTAGCATCGGTATATATCATGTCAGGGAAAGGCGTACCATAGGCGCTGTCTATAATAAGCGGTATATCATGTTTTTTTGCCAATTCAATAAGATGCTCAACTTCCAAATCGGAAAGCACATTGCCTGTCGGATTTGTCGGTCTTGATACGCATATTGCGCCGATATTTTTATCTATCTTTAAATTATCAAAATCTATGTTATATTTAAATATATGGTCGTCAAAAATTTTTATCTCCGGTTTTATTGATGTAAATATCTCTTCGGAAGGAATTCCAACATCGCTGTAACCTATATATTCGGGCGTAAGAGGAAGTAATATCTTCTTAAACGAACCGTCTTTATATCTGCCTGAGAACATATTAAATAAAAAGAAAAAGGCAGACTGGCTCCCGTTGGTTAAAGCTATGTTGGAGCTCTTAATGTTCCAGTTAAACTCCCTGTTTAGTAAACAGGCAAGCTCTTCAATAAATTTAAAATTTCCCTGAGGCGCATCATAATTTCCAATACACTCCTCAAATATGCTGCCGGAGTTCATTATATGAATCATCTTCTCCCTTAGTATTCTCTGAACCTCAAGTATATGTGCAGGATTACCTCCCCCCAGCATTAACATATTCCTGTTCACAGCCATGGCGTGTCCAAGGTCATCCATTAAACTCTTTATACCGGACTTAAAATTTGCCTTATCGCCAAACATTGAGAAATTCATACAATCCCTCTCTAAACATTAATTCATTTCAGGTTTTGTAATTTTAATGTCAATCAAATAAAGGATTATTTAAGCAAATTACAAATTACAATGTACAAATTACATAGTGCAGAGTACAAATGGGGGTTATTGCAAATTACATTTGATGGTAAAAAATAGAACCGGGATTATAATGATTTTGATTGATTTTTTATGACCTGTGTTATAAAATTGCCAGTTTAATTAAAAACAATTCGTCTATGAATACTACATCACATAAATCAGCAATAATCACATAAATCCCGGTTCTGACCTAAATACTGAAAGTATATGTCGCAGTCAGTGTCGCACCATAACTCGTAAATTCTATTGAATCCAAGTATATGGCATTTTTCTTATAATCCGATTTAAG
>JGI20171J29575_12612815_pt1 | contig 48450 bp, 38 predicted proteins | sample TergutNc150P4_FD_29575 | JGI IMG/M metagenome (IMG submission 29575)
GCGGCAACATCCACTTCGTCACCCCTACCCGCCGCGCCCCGGCCTTTGCCGAGCTAGGCGAGCCGGCCGAGGAGTGCTGGATCGAGCTAGAGATGAAGCTGATGGCCGATGCCGCGCTGATCGGCATGCCGTCGGTAGGCAAGTCGTCGATAATTGCCAGCATCAGTGCCGCCCGCCCGAAAATCGCCGACTACCCCTTCACTACGCTGGTGCCGAACCTCGGAGTGGTGCAATCCGGCGATGAGAGCTTCGTGGTTGCCGATGTCCCCGGCTTAATCGAAGGCGCCTCGGCCGGCCGTGGTCTAGGCACCGAGTTCTTGCGGCATGTCGAGCGTAGCGTGCTGCTGCTGCACGTGTTGGACGCCAGTGGCTCCTGGGAGGGGCGCTCGCCTGTCGAGGACTACCGCATCATCCGCAATGAGCTGGTGAGCCATATGCCCGAGCTGGCCGACCGCCCGCAGTTTGTAGTGCTGAACAAGATAGACTTGGTGGCGGTCGAGCAATGGCTAACACCCTTGCGTGAGCTGTTGGACGCTGAGGATTTAGAGCGGGCTGGCGGTAACCCCTATGCCGACAGCTATTCTCCTACGCCGCTATTTGCGATATCGGCAGCTACGGGAGACGGTCTAGAGACACTGGTCAGGGCTTGTGCCCATAAAGTGCATGAGCTGCGCCTGGCCGCCGCCGAAGCAGCCAGAGAGGCGGCAGGCCAACAATACGACCGGGTTTGGGAGCTGCAGCGCCACCAGCGTGACCGGCAGTTCAGCGTGGCCAACCTCGGCGGCGGGGTATTCAAGGTCAGCGGCAAGGCCGTGGAGCGGATGGTGGTTCAAACCGAATGGGAGAACGCCGAGGCTATCGCCTACCTACAGCGTCGTTTGGAGCGCTTCGGGGTGGAGAAGGCGCTGGTGGATGCTGGTGCTGTCAACGGCGATGAGATACGCATCCTGAACCGTGCCTTTGCGTTGGACACGGTGTTGACGGATAAAGGCAGGAAGACTGCGGATGACTAGGAGGGGTGTCACTGGCGTAAACGGGGGTGCAGCAGCGATAGACTCCTGTAGTGCAGCCTGTTATCGGCGCATTGTTGTCAAGATCGGCTCGTCTACCTTGACCGACGAACATGGCCAGATCGATGAGGCTTACATTGCCCATCTGTCTGTCCAGCTGGCCATCCTAAAGGCTGGCGGTGCGGAGATTCTGCTGGTTACATCAGGGGCGATAGCGGCCGGCCTGGAAGGTATCGGCCTCACCGGCCGTCCGACGGACGTTCCCAGCCTTCAGGCGGCTTCGGCTGTCGGCCAGCTGCGCCTGGCCCAGTGCTACTCCCAAGCCTTTGCCGTCCACGACCTGCGCCTAGGGCAAGTCCTGCTCACTCGCTTCGAGCTTCAGAACCGCAGCTCTTACTTGCATGCTCGGGATACTCTGGAACGCCTGTTGGCAGGCGGTGTGATACCGTTGATCAACGAGAACGACACGGTGGCGGTGGAAGAGATCCGTTTCGGCGATAACGATAGCTTGGCTGCCCAAGTCGGCATGATGGTCAAAGCTGACCTGGTGGTCTTGCTTTCAGACATCGAGGGGCTGTATACGGCTGATCCTCGCGTTCATGAGGATGCTGAGCTTCTGGAGTCGATAGCTGCCTTTACTACCGAGATCGTGGCGGCGGCCGGTGCCGCTGGCACCACCCGTGGCAGTGGCGGCATGGTCACCAAGCTGGAAGCAGCGCGGATTTGCATGGCAGCTGGTATCCCGATGGTCATCTGCCAGGGCAGTGAGCCGAATGTAGTGTTGGAAGTGGCTTGTGGCAAGCCGCACGGCACGCTTTTTGCGGCCGCGGCTTCGACTTCGGCCGCGGGCGGCCAAGGCACCTCGGGGGTGGCTGGCGGCACCAGCAACGAGAACTGCCATGGCAGTCAAAGTGTTGGGGTCGCTGCTGGTGGCAATGGCCGCAGCTCTGACGATGACAGCCATCAGCGCGGTTCCCGAAAGCTCTGGCTGGCGTTGGCTGCAGCGCCGATGGGGACGGTTCATGTTGATGCCGGTGCTGAGGCTGCGCTGCGGCAGCGCGGCAGCTCACTTCTGCCAGTTGGTATCCGCTTGGTGGAGGGGGACTTCGGGGCTGGCGATACAGTCGATATCCGTAACCCGGAGGGGCTGATTATCGGTCGCGGTATCTCCAGCTACTCGGCACCAGACTTGGCGCGGGCGGCGGGAATGACCAGCAAAGAGCTTGTCAGCCATACCGATGTCGGTCGACCATTGCCAAATGCTGCTATCCACCGTGACCAACTCGTGGTGTTTTAGTGGAATGCCGATCAATGCCCAAGCCTCGTCATTGCAGGCTCATTGCAGACTCACGGTCGCAATGAAGGATTTTTGCATTGACCGGCGCTTCCCAAGGTATATACTCGATGAGCAGGCCCGTGATGGCCTGATTTTGCAGACAACGAACAGACAGCGGCCGGAGAAGGCCGAATGTAGAGGAATTGAAGGAGTTAAAGGAGGAATACCATGTCAGAAGTCTTAGACCGAGCCCAACGTGCCCGTGCTGCGGCACCGGCATTAGCCAGGCTTGACTCCCAAGCCCGCGATGAGGCGCTGCATTCGTTGGCGGCGGCGCTGTTGGCCGGGCAGGATTTTATCCTCAGCGAGAATAAACAGGATATAGATGCCGCCCGTCAAGCGGGGACCGACGAACCGTTGATCGACCGCTTGATGTTGGATGCCGGGCGCGTTGCTGCCATGGCCGTGGGCCTGCGGGACGTTGCGGCCTTGCCCGACCCTTTGGGACGGGTGCTTTTCGGCCGGACATTGGCCAACGGTGTACGGATGCGTCAAGTGACTGTGCCGCTGGGCGTGGTGGCGCTGATCTATGAGGCACGCCCGAACGTTACTGTGGACGCAGCAGCGCTCTGCTTGAAGAGCGGTAACGCGGTGATCCTGCGCGGCGGCTCGATGGCGCTGCGTTCCAACTTGGCCTTGACCCGGGTGCTGGTGGAGGCTGGGCAACAGGCTGGCCTGCCAACGGATTGGCTACAATCCATTGAGGACAGCGATCGCGCTGCCACCGTCGAGCTGATGGGGCTGCACGGCCTGATCGACCTCTTGGTTCCCAGGGGCAGCGGTTCTTTGATTCGCTCGGTGGTGGAGAACGCCAAGGTGCCGGTGATCGAGACTGGCGAAGGCAACTGCCACCTTTACGTCCACGCTGCTGCTGACCCTCAGATCATCATACCCATCACTTTGAACGCCAAGTTGCAACGCCCCGGGGTCTGCAACGCCATTGAGAGTCTACTGATCGATACGGAGATAGCTGAACGCTTCTTACCAAGTGTGTTGGATGCCTTGACGGCGGCCGGGGTCTTGGTTCATGCTGATGAGCATAGCCGTAGTTTGGGGAATGGGTTGCCCGAGGCGCAGCGCTCTTTGCTGGTCGCGGCCGATGAGGCAGACTGGGGCAGGGAATATTTGGCGTTAGAGATCTCTGTGAAATGTGTCAGCGGCCTAGACGAGGCGATCGAACACATCAACCGCTACAGCACCCATCATTCCGAATCGATACTCAGCCAGGACTACCGGGCAGTGCAGCGCTTCTTGGACGAGGTGGACTCGGCGGCAGTCTATGCCAACGCTTCCACCCGCTTCACCGACGGTGCCGAGTTCGGCTTAGGTGCCGAGGTCGGCATCTCCACACAAAAACTGCACGCCAGAGGACCAATGGGCATCGAGGCCCTTACCAGTGCCAAATACCAGTTAGAAGGTAACGGCCAGATACGGTGACAGAGAATCGTGATAACAGATCCGGGGTGCTGCCGTTGTCCGGCATGCTTCAGGCTGAAGTTGCAAGGCCGCAGACGAGCGCCGCCGCTGCCATTTACTTCGGGTTGTTTGCTGCACGCATCGCCGCTTCCCGCCCCGCGCAGCCGTTTCGGCTGGGGCTGCTGGGTGGCACCTTCGACCCCGTCCACCACGGTCACCTGCTTTTGGCCCAGGCTGCTTACGAACAGTATGCTCTAGACGGTGTATTGTTCCTGCTGGCCAGCCGGCCAGTGCATAAGCTGGACTTAAAGGTCAGCGACCCCAGCCTACGGGTGCGGATGCTCAAGTTGGCCTTGGCTGGCGATGAGCGCTTCGATATTAGCTTTACAGAAACGGCACGGGAAGGTGTTACCTATACGATAGACACGTTACGCCAGATTCAAGGAATAGCTGCCGATCATGCTCGGCTATTCTTCATCGTCGGCTCTGATTCATTGCGTGACATGCCGACTTGGAAAAACGCTAAGGCCATCGGCCAGATGGTGCAGGTGCTCTATGGCCGTCGCCCGGGGTCAGATGCTGAGATTTCGAACAACCCGCTGCTGGAACAGTACTTTGATGTTGCGCCGGTGGAGATGCCGCAGATACTGATCAGTTCTAGCGGCCTGCGACAGCGAGCCGCCGATGGCCTGACGCTGCGCTATCTGGTGCCAGCAGTCGTCGCCGACTTTGTGGCGGCGCACGTGCCGTACAGCAAGGATGCTTGATGGCTGTCAATGGAGAAGGACGGCCTTTGGCGACGGCAGAAGTGGACTATCAGGCGATCATAGCAACGGGGCGGATTGAGCTGGCCAGCCGCTTAAGCCCTGAGCGCTACGCGCATTCGCTAGCGGTGGCCGACACTGCCGCAGAAATTGCCAAGCTCTATGGTGTGGACACGGACAAGGCGCGGGCGGCTGGCTTGCTTCACGACTGGGACAAGGATCTAAGTGACCAGCAGCTGATGGCCAGAGCCGAAGAATACCGGCTCGACTTGCAGGGGCTGACTGGCGGCATCCCGGCTTTGCTCCACGCCCAGACCGGTGCCCGGGCGGTGGCCGAGCGCTTCTCGGAGCTGCCAGGCGATGTCATTCAGGCCATAGCCCGCCACAGCCAAGCTGCGCCCGACATGAACCAGCTAGACATGGTAATCTACATCGCGGACGCTATTGAGCCCGGGCGTTGTTACGGCAACTTGGACTCCCTGCGCACCCTAGTCGGCCAAGTGGAGCTGCGAACGTTGTTTTTCAAAGCCTTCGAGGCGACGCTTACGCACTTGATCGAGCGGCACCGCCTGATCGAGCCGGGTGCCCTAGCGGTTTGGAACGCCTATGTTGCCCTGGAAAGGGCTGAGTGTTGATTGTTGATGTATAAACCAAACGAACGGGAGGATAAGTGCCCACATCCAAAGAATGTGCCATGATTGCCGCACGGGCGGCCGACGAGAAAAAGGCCACCGATATCGTGATCCAAGAGGTGGGGGAGTCGCTGCAGTTGACTGACTACTTCATTATCGCCACCGGTGCCAATGCCCGCCAGGTTGATGCCATCAGCGAGGCGGTGGAAGAGCATCTACGCTTGCAGGCGGGTATCAAGCCAATCGGTCGAGAAGGCCAAGACGACTTGACCTGGGTGCTCCTAGACTACGGCATTTTGGTGGTGCACATCTTCCAGCCCGAACTACGTGACTTCTACCGCCTTGATACCCTATGGAGCGACTCGCCAACAATAGATGCCATCGAAGCCGGCATAGAGGCCCCAGAGTACTCCGAGCGAGTAGCCAAGCTGCTGGGGCGGAGAGCAGGGCAACGAGAACAGTAGATTGTTCGGACGGTTTTACAAATTTTCTCTAAAAAAATCTTAGAGAACTTCCAGGGGCTTGAATACAATGTGCAATATCAGCCATATCTTGCATCTGAATATGGTGTTCCGCAGACACGCGAGAAGGTGTTTTTTTGTTGGCACGAGACGTGGCATCCCAATATTTATTCCACCAAAGCCAATAGTATGTGATCCTGTAACGGCAAAGCAGGCTATTGGCGACCTTGAAATGCTTGAAAAAAGCAAGGAGTTCTCGCATATATGGAGTTTGGCAAATGTCAGCGGAGAGCAAGGGAATCGTAGGCTGGCAGCCAACAGGCCTAGCTACACAATAAGGGCTGAAAATCATGGAAATATTCAGTTTCACTATTCACTTCCAAGGTGAATCTCAATGAGGCAAGCGGCTTCGCGTATGGATGATGCCCTGTTTGTTGAGTATTGGGGTGAAAGTGTGGTTCCAGAAAACCGCATTGTGCGTTGGCTTGAAAAGGCTGACAGTTATGCGCGAGACCGGAAACCATCAGACAGTCTTTTTAAGCCAACGAAGAGCATGGGATAACCTACAGCACCATCCTTTGTTCTTCTCTAAGCGCGAGGCCGCAATGTCGGTTTAGTGCTCGTTGCCCTTGACCCGCCAGCAAGAACCGATCTCTTTGAACTCTCCAGTCTCGGCAAGCAGCTTTTTGAAATAGCATTCCAATGTCAGCCCAGAATAGTCGGTGTAGCTGTTTTTACCAGCTTGGTTAAAACGGGATAGTTGCCAAGTTCGATCAGCGGACGATACTTATCAGAATAGGCGAACCAAAACCGCAGGAAGATATCCTCAATCTCGTAGCGAACTGCCTGACTTTTGTTTTTAGCGAGAAGCGGACGCATTTTGCTGAGAATCTGATAGTCGCCCACTAGACGGTCAAGGTGGCCACCTATGGCGTTGTTGCTAACAGCCTGCTCCATATTTTTGAAGTCTTGTCCCGACCGGCGTAGTGCTCCGGCCGTCTGGGGTGTCTTCCTGTTTGGTTTGTGCTACTTTGGCCTATTGGATGCTGTTGGCCAGCTTGCTGATGCCCGACTTACGGTTGGCAGCCTGGTTTTTGTGCAGCACGCCTTTGCTCACGGCCTTGTCTAGCAAGCGGTTGGCTTGGGCGGCATTGGCCTTGGCGGCCTCGGCATCGCCGGCCTCCACGGCTGCGTGCACCGACCGTGTCGCAGTCTTCAGCGCACTTTTGACTGCCCGGTTGCGTTGGCGCGCCTTCTCGTTGGTGATATTGCGCTTTTTCTGGCTCTTGATGTTGGCCACGTTACTTTCCTTTCTTGGCATTTTGCGCCCGTCGCAGTTGGAGTATCCGACGAACTTTCAAAGTATAGCAAATCAGTATCCGTTGCCGCAAATGCAGGATGTTTGTCGATACCTGTTGTTACGCCTTCACTTCAGCCCCGGTTTCTGCTTTAGTGCCTTCTTCGGCCTCAGCCCTCGCTGCCTGTCTGGCGGCCACCTTGTCTGCCCGACCGGCTTCCAAAACGTCACTGCCGCCGATCAGGGCGTAAGCGGCGGCGGTGAAGGCCGATGAAGACCCACAGCAGCTGCCGATGAACTGGGCGCCCAGTTGGCGATAGGCTATCACCATGTCGCAGAACTCATCCACCAACTCACTGTCAGCCCGCTTCCCAAGGCGTCTGCCTTGCAGCGGCTCGACCCGTGGCCGGACTATCAGGGGCAGCGTGGTGGCGGCGGCCATCTGTTCCAGCGGCCCCAGCAGTGCCTTCGGTTGCAAGCCACAGTTCAGGCCGACCACGTCGGCTCCGGTCGCCTCTAGTATCTCTGCCGCCCTCTCCGGCCCGGTCCCCGAGGCCGCCATCAGCCCATCGGTGCCGAAAGTGCAACTGACCATCACCGGCAGCCGGCATGCCGACTTGGCCGCCAAGAGCGCCAGACGGGCATCGGCGATGTCGGTGAAGCTCTCCAGCAATATGGCATCGGGTTCTTCAGCGGCCAAGGCCGTGACCTGCTCCGCATAAATGGCAGTCAGCTCGTCGTTTTCGTAGGTTCCCAAAGGTGTCGGCAGTAGGCCGCAGGGGCCGACGGCGGCCAGCACATGCTCGGGGCGGCAGGCCTTGGCCAGGCGCACTGCTGCCCGGTTCAGCTCTTCTGAGCGCTCAGCCAAGTCAAACTCGGCCAGTTTGGGTCGGCTGCCGCCAAAGCTGTTGGCGGTTAGCGCCTGCGCACCGGCTTGCCGGTAGTTGCGATGGATATTGAGAATCAGCTCTGGATCCAAAACGTTCAGGAGCAGGTTGTTGGTTTCTGCCTCGATGCCCTCGCGCACAAGAATGCTGCCCATGGCACCATCCAGCACAACGATGTCGTAGCCGAATCTCAGTTGAATATCTGGCATTGATCCTCCAAGTCTGCAAGGTCTGACAAGGTAACGCAACGACCCTGCCCACAACCTGGCGCAACAGCATTAAATTGGCACTTTTCTAGCATAGCTGGTATTGCTGGCGAATGGCAATGTGATACTATCTTTTTAATTGTTAGGGAGATGTCGGCCAATCTGGTGCGTGGCGGCTGCTTGGCCGACATCTCCCTAGCCGATACTTGTCCGACGTTTTTGGTTTGTCCTAGACTTGGAGGTCGATTATGGCCATGCTTGAGAGCCCCGCAGTTGCTGGCGAACTTTTGATTACCGATGACGTGATAGCAGAGCTGGCAGGTTATGCGGCTCTAGAGTGCTATGGCGTGGTGGGCATGGCTCGCCCCAGCATGAGTGACAGCTTTACCAAGATGCTGCCAGCACACCGGCTGCGTCGGGGTGTGGTGGTGCATTCTGATTCTGATGGGGTCATAATCGACATGTATGTGATCATTGAGGATGGCGTGAACTTGGCCGCCGTATCCCGTAACCTTGCAGATACGGTTCGTTACGTGTTGGAATACTACGCCCAACTGGACGTGCTCGATGTATGCATCCATGTCCAAGACATCCATCTCAAGCCCCGGCGTTAAGGAAGGCCGCAGACAGTGAGCACTCCAGACAGCAATGACCCTAACGATTTTATCCGACATTTCAAGGCGGCGGCGGCCTTCCTCTCCAGCCGCGAGGAAGAGATCAACAGGCTGAACGTCTTCCCAGTGCCCGATGGGGACACTGGCATCAATATGTCTTTGACGATTGCCAGCGTAGTGCGGGAGCTGGACGATTTGGGCGAGGATACCTCGGCCGAAAAAATCCGCAAAGCCGTAACGCATGGATCGCTGATGGGCGCCCGTGGCAACTCCGGGGTGATCACCTCGCAGATTCTCAGGGGTTTTTGTGACGGTGTGGCCGATACCACTGAGTTTGACCCGGGCGCGATAGCTGAAGGTTTCCGTCAAGCCAAGAAGGTGGCTTTCAGCGCTGTTCGTAAACCAGTGGAGGGTACTATCCTCACTGTGCTAAGCGACATCAGTGAGGCGGCAACCAAGCTCGCCCGTGAGGGCTGCAGCCTAGAGCTGATGTTCGTAGAACTGGCCGAAGCGGCCATGGCCTCGGTGCGCCGTACCCCCGAGTTACTTCCAGTGCTGAAGGAGAACGGCGTGGTCGATGCCGGCGGCTATGGCTTGGCCTTGCTTGTCCAAGGCTTTGTCTCATCTTTTACCGCCCGCCCGATTTCCAAGACCAGCGATATCGTCAGCGGCCAGAAAGAGGCGCAATACCGTCCGAAAGTGGCAATTGAGCAGATCAACGACTGGGAAGGCAGCGATTACCTTTACTGCACGGAATTCTTGTTGACCAGCGAGAGCATTGAGCTTCAGGCCGCCCGGGACTTTCTTTCGAAGTTGGGGGACTGCGAGATTTTGGTTGGCAGCCACCCGGATTTCAAGGTACACGTACACACCAACAATCCTGGCTCGGTTTTGAGCTACATGACGGAGCGTGGCCAGGTAGCGGAGGTTCATATCCACAACATGCGGCTGCAAAGTGCTGAGCGCCAAAAGCGGCTGGCGGCCGATGACGACGACGCGGCTGTCCAGCTGCTGCCGCTGGCTGTGGCTGGCCAAGCAGACGGTCTGATGTCTGCCTCGGCGTCTTCGTCTGGGGCTGCCCTGTCGGCCGCTGCCCAGTTTGGGGGCATCAGGGCAACTGAAGGCAATGCCGAGCATAAGCTGCGCGGCTATGTTGCGGTGGCCAGCGGCATCGGCCTGTTTAAGATACTGGCATCCCTCGGCGTGGATGTGGTGGTCAGTGGCGGCCAGACAATGAACCCCTCCACCGCTGAGCTGCTGGAGGCCATCGATATGGCCAACGCCGATGAGGTGATTGTTTTCCCGAACAACAAAAACATCATCATGTGCGCTCAGGCTGCAGCAAAAATGGCCACGAAGAAGGCCGCAGTGGTGGCCACCAAGAGCGTGCCTGAGAACTTCACTGCGCTTTTTGCATCCCTGCCAGAGCAGCCTATGGAAGAGGAAGTGGACAAGATGTGTCAGGCTGTAGCTGGAGTGCGCACCGCTGAGGTCACAACTGCTGTCAAGGCCGCCAAGAGCCGGCACGGAGCTGACATCCAAGCTGGCGATATCATCGGCATCCTTGACGACGATGTTGAGGTGGTCGGCAGCGATCTGCAGGCGGTGGCGCTGGAGCTCTTGGCGATGATGCTCAAAGGGGACTACGACACCCTGACCATGCTGGCTGGCAAAGACTACGGCCAAGGCCAGTTCGAAGACCTGATCGCCAAGGTCAATGAGCGTTTCCCCGATGTGGAGGTCGATGCCCACCGTGGTGAGCAGCCGCTTTATCCCTTAGTGATGGCTGTCGAGTAGGAACAACCATTGCTCCAAAATGCTGTCAAGTGCCGTGTCCAGCAGACTGCGCTCCTTGATGCGCCACTGAGTACGCTAGGCTATGCTGGCGGCAGGCGTGGTGTTGGCCTAAAACGTCTCGGTGCCACCGACCTGCGCAGCCTACTGGAGCTTTATCCCAGCCGCTACCATGACTTCTCCCAGCTAGTGCCGATTGCCCAGGCCTCCCTGCATCAGCCTTGCAGCATCGCTGGTGAGGTTCATGAGGTCAAAAGCCGTCGTCCGCGTCCCCGTCTGACGCTCACTGAGGTAACCCTGACCGATGCCTCTGGCAGTTGTATCGTCAGCTTTTTCAACCAGCCTTGGCTGTCAGAAGCACTGCCAAAGGGAACACGGATGCTCTGTTTGGGGCAAATGGAGGTATTCTCTGGTTATCGCCGCCTTGCATCGCCGCAGTTCCTAATACTGGAAGCAGGAAAAGAGCAGGGCATCCAACCGGTCTACCGGGTAAACTCTGATATCTCCCAAGGTTGGCTGCGGCGTTTTATCACCGATGCCCTGCAGCGCTGCTCGGGCATGCTCGACCCTTTGCCAGTCGGGCTGCGTAGCCGTCTTGGCCTGATGTCCAAGCGTCAGGCCTTGGCCGCGATCCATTTTCCCGCCAGCAACAGCGAGCTTTGCCAAGCTAGGCAGCGATTGGCCTTCGAAGAGGCGTTCTTGTTGCAGCTTTACTTGGCCCAACAGCGCATGCAAGAAGGTCGCCTGGCAGTCGGTCGGGCAATCGCTGTCGATCAAAGCCTTTTGGAGCGGCTGGAGGCGCTGTTGCCTTTTACTTTGACGGCCGATCAGCGTCAAGCTGTCTCCGAAGTGCTCTCCGACCTCGGTCGGCCTCAGCCAATGCGGCGCCTGCTGATGGGCGAGGTCGGCTCCGGCAAGACAATGGTTGCCTTGCAGGCGTTGGTGGCCGTGGCCGGCAGCACCAGGCAAGCGGCAATGATGGCTCCGACAGAGGTGTTGGCCGAGCAGTACGCCCTACAGTTGGGGCCGACCCTCGACCAGCTCGGCGTAAGCTGGGCCCGTCTTAGCTCATCTACGGCGGAAAAGGACCGCCAACAGATAAAAAGGCATCTCGCAGACGGCCTGCTGAAGGTGATGTTCGGCACACATGCCCTGATTGATCCGGATGTCCGTTTTACCGACTTGGGTTTGGTGGTGATTGACGAGCAGCACCGCTTTGGAGTCAACCAGCGTCAAGCGCTGTATGACAAGGGGGTGGCCGTACACCGTCTGTCAATGACAGCCACGCCGATCCCGCGCTCGTTGGCGCTGACCCTTTATGGCGATCAGGACATCTCTGTGATCCGCAGCCGTCCTAGGCCCCGGGTCAGCATCCGGACCAAGGTTTTACAGAATACGTCGATTGACCGCGCCTATCAGTCGTTACGCCAAGCCATTGACAGGAGGGAACAAGCTTACATCGTCTGCCCGCTGATCGGTTTGCCCCGGGCTGCTGCTCGGCCAGCTGGCGGCGATGGTGCTGCGGACGGTCTTGCTGGCAGTGGCGGCGCTGCCGATGAGTCGTGCGATCTGCAACTGCTTACCGAATTCAGCCCGCCCGCCGACAGCGCCAACCTGCGGGCGGCAACTGACGAGCTGGATTTCCTAGCCAAAAAGGTGTTCGTTGGCCGTCGCTTGGCTTTGATGACATCGCTTCTTCCCGCCAAGGAAAAACAGCAGGTTATGGCGGAGTTCCGGGCAGGAAGAATCGACATCCTAGTTTCTACCACGGTGATCGAGGTCGGTGTTGATGTGCCAAACGCTACAGTGATGATCATTCGTGACGCTGAGCGTTTTGGTCTCTCGCAGTTGCATCAGCTGCGGGGCAGGGTAGGGCGTGGCCACAAAGACGGCCAAGTCTTCTTGGTCAGCGGCACAAAACAGAAAGAGGCACTGCAGCGCTTGAGGCTGATGGAGAGCTGCAACGATGGTTTCGAGCTTTCCCGTGCGGACCTGTGTTTGCGCCAAGAAGGCGACGTGCTCGGCCTGCGCCAGCATGGCCAGGCCGGCCTGAAGCTGATACAGGTTATAAGGGATGCTGAGCTGATCCAGTCTGCCCACACCGAAGCCCGGAACTTGCTGGCTGAAGACCCCCAGCTGAAGCGAGACGAGCATGCCTTGCTGCGCCAGCAACTGCAGCGTTTAAGCGCCCAGCATAAAGCGGCGGATCATCGGGAAGTGCCGAATTGATCATGTCACGCCAGATTGCAGACAGGCCATGAGGATCATCGCTGGGAAATATAAAGGGCGCAGCTGCCATGCCCTGCCGGGAAGGCTGACCCGGCCGACCACCGACCGGGTGCGTGAGGCTTGGGCAAGCTCGCTGGTATCGCTCTCCGATGGAGGGTTTCGGGGTGCAAAAGTGCTGGATGCCTTTGCTGGCAGTGGCGCCTTGGGGCTGGAGGCTTGCTCTCGTGGTGCTGCCCATACGGTTTTGGTAGAAAAGCAGCCTAGTGCCCAGAGGCTGATACGCAAAAACCTTGCCGTCCTCGGGCTTGACGGTGCGAAGGAGGTGGTCTTGCTGCCGATGGACGTTTTTACGGCTTCGGCAATTACCGCACTGGCCGGTTTGGGGCCTTTCGATATGGTCTTTCTTGACCCGCCCTATGACTGTCGCCGTCAGAAGATCAGCTCATGGTTGGAGCACTTGCTGGCCGCAGAGGTACTCGCTCCGGGCTGCCTATTGAGCTATGAGCGGCGCTCTGTCGATATGGCTGACAGTTGGCCTCAGACGCTTAAGATGGTATCCTGCAAACGATACGGTCAGACGACTATCGAGTATCACTGCCTGAAGCAAAGTGAGGATTAACATGACAACAGCCTTGGTTCCTGGAACCTTTGACCCTGTGACTGTCGGCCACCTGGACGTTATCGCCCGCTCGGCACAGCTCTTCGAACATGTCATCGTCGGTGTCTCTGCCTCGCCTAAAAAAGGTGCCGGCCCGCTTTTCTCCCTTGAAGAACGTAGCCGCTTTTTGGAGGATGCCGTATCCGGGCTGCCCAATGTCAGCGTCCAGCACTTTGACGGCCTGCTGGTGGCCTTGGCTGAGACGATGGGGGCACAGATCATCGTCAAGGGGCTGCGGGCTGTGACGGACTTCGAGTCGGAGTTTCAGCAAGCTTCGATCAACTATTGCCTGAACCCTAATATGGAGACCATCTTCATCATGTCCCAACCGGCGCATATGTACCTTTCCTCGTCGATGGTCAAAGAAGTTGCCGGCCTAGGCGGCCGGGTCAGTGACTGGGTGACACCGTTGGTGGAGGCAGCCTTGTTGGAGCGCTTGGCCGAATTGTGATACCTAGGGAGGCTCCGATCTAATACTGTTGCGTCGCCTTGCAAGCCGGGCCGCCCGCGCCGATGGCGTTTTCCAATTATATTGTCAGCAAAATGCGCTAAGTCTTCCGTCAAATAGACTAGTTATGGGTGTTTCGACCGTAAAAAACTGATGCTTACAGATAAAAATTGCCTACTTCTTAAAACCCGGGTCATATTTGGTTCGGGGATGTGGTATGATCCATTCCTAAGGTCCACACGGACTGTTTTTTGGTGCTTGGTGCCGTTCTCTTGGCTGTAGATGGTGCCATCAGTGTATGCCTCAAGGCAGAAAGAAAGGCTAAAATGGCTGAAGGTAAAGTAAAGTGGTTCAACCCTGACAAAGGCTACGGGTTCATTTCCCGTGACGATGGCGATGATTTGTTCGTCCATTACTCGGAGATCCAGATCGATGGATTCAAGACCCTCGAGGAGGATGCCCGCGTCGAGTTTGACATCACCACCGGCCAGAACGGAAAGATGCAGGCCAGCAACGTTCGGAAGATTTAGTACCGCACGTATCCGTGAAATGAAGGAACGGCCCTACGGGGTCGTTTCTGTTTGTCCATCGATGAAAGGCCACCAAGACAATGGAGTCGATTCTACTTCACTGCTGCTGTGCACCGTGCTCAACTCAGCCAATCGAGCTGTTGAGGGCGCAGGGCTATCAACTTGCCCTCTGGTACGGAAACCTGAACATCGCCCCCAAGTCTGAATATCAACGCCGCCGGGATTGCCTGATGAGCTATGCGACTGCAATCGGCCTGACAGTGGAAGCTGGGGAGTATCGCCCCCACATCTGGTCGGAGGCCATCGGCGAGCGCTATGGAGTCTTCCCTTTGATCGAGGGGGCAGACGATTACGAGCAGAACCTAGCCAGCCGCCATGACCGTTGCCGGGCATGTTATCGGCAGCGGTTTGGCGATCTGGCCGATAAGGCTGTCGAGCGGGGCTTCGCTGCAATATCGACGACGCTTTCTGTCAGCCCTTGGCAGTTCACCGATATCTTGGCCGAAGAGCTGGCAGCGGTGGCATCTGAGCGCGGCCTTCAGGCACATTTTGAAGACTGGCGGGCGTATTACCAAATCTCACAGCAGGTGGCCATGGAGAAGGGCTTTTATTTCCAGAACTACTGCGGCTGTGCCTATTCACGCGAGGAATCCAGGCTGGAGCGTGAGGCTCTCCGTCAAAAACTCAGAGAGGCCAAAAGGAAGCGCAGGGCAACAAAGCCTGCCCAGAAAGACTGACAACCCCGATGCCTTCCGGCCATTTCCAGTACCTGCTGCAAGCCACCGACTCCCACTCGGCGGCACGGGCCGGTTGTTTGGGTACTCCACATGGCGACATCCGAACGCCGGCCTTTATGCCGGTGGGGACACATGCCACTGTCAAGGGCCTGACCACTGAGCAGTTGGAATCCCTCGGGGTGCAGGTTCTGCTCGGCAACACTTATCACCTCTACCTGCGGCCAGGCGCAGAACTTGTCTGCCAAGCCGGTGGCTTGCACCGCTTCATGAACTGGAACCGGCCGATCCTCACCGATTCCGGTGGTTTTCAGATATTCTCGTTGGCCGACACGGTGAAGCTAGATGATGACGGGGTGAGCTTTCAGAGCATTATCGATGGCAGTCGCCACCGCTGGACGCCGGAAGACAACATGTACATCCAAAACCTGCTAGGCGGCGACATCATTATGCAGCTTGACCAGTGTCCGCCTTGGCCGGCGCCCCTAGAGCTTGTCCAAGCCGCAGTTCGGCGTAGCGCAAACTGGGCAGTGCGTTGTCGGGCGGCGCAAAAAAACCCCAAACAGGCGCTTTTCGCTATTGTCCAAGGCGGCACCGACGCAGCGTTGCGCCAGGATAGCATCTCCCGCTTGCTCCAGGCCGATGCCGCTAGCAGTGGCTTCGAGGGGTTCGGCATTGGTGGCTACTCTGTTGGCGAGCCGCATGAGCTGATGTTGGAGAGCTTGGCTGCAGTTGTCCAGGCCTTGCCGCCCGAGCGGCCACGCTATCTGATGGGCGTCGGCAATCCCACCAGCCTGCTGCGTGCCGTGGCCTGTGGTGTCGATATGTTTGATTGCGTGCTGCCGACACGTACTGCCCGGATGGGTTCGGCCTTCTCCAGCGAGGGACGCCTGAACCTGCGTAACGCTCGCTTCGCGCACGATTTGGGGCCTTTGGACCCGGCTTGCAGCTGCCCGGCTTGCAGCTGCTATAGCCGTGCCTACCTGCGCCATTTGGTGATGAGCAAGGAAATACTGGCCTCAGTGCTGCTCAGCATCCATAACCTGCATTACCTTTTGGAGCTGATGCGGCGAGTGCGCCAGGCGTTGTTAGAGCAGCGTTTCTCGGGTTTTCTGGATGAATGGGAGGGGTCGCCAGCAGTTTGTGACTATTGATCGGTGCTTTCCGGGTCATGGTGCCCGATAATGCCGTTGGCCATAATCGGTTTGCCATGGCCATGGGGGCAGTGCTGATCGAAAAATAAGCCCTCATCAGGGCGAGGGAATGATATACTTGTCGTTTGTGCGGACGGGCTTCCGATAGGGGAAGTCCACAGTGCGGAGAGGAACTATATGGCGGATCGCAGGTTTAAAGTTAAGAAGAAGCCATCACAGAAGCGCCCTCACATTGCGTTGCTGGTGTTTGTGCTGCTGTTGATAGCCGGTGCTGTGTTCATGTTCTGGCCACCAGCTGAGAAGATACACCAGGGCCTAGATGTTCAAGGCGGCCTCTCGGTGGTGCTCCAAGCCTCCAAGGCTGACGGTCAGGCGGCTAGCGCCGATGAGATGACCAGTGCCCAGGCAATTGTCGAGCGTCGTGTCAACTTGCTTGGTGCATCTGAGTCCAGTGTGCAAGTTCAGGGTGCAAGCCAGCTGTTGGTGCAGATACCCGGAGCGGTGAATCAGACCGAGGCCTTAAATGTCATCGGTCAGGCCGGTGTGTTGGAGTTCATCGACCTCTCTACCGTGGAGGATACTGCCACAGTTTCGGTGATCAACAACGGCACAGCGGTTCCCCGGGAGTATTTGGCGGGCCTCGGTGTGTTGGGGCAGATCAAGGACTTGCCGACCAATGCTGAGCTGTTTGTCGAGAGCGGCTTAACCACTGTCAACGGCATGCCTACCAGCTATACCTTGCCATCATCGGTATACTCGAACCCCTTGGATCCTAACCAGCCGCTGCCGATCAGTGCCTTGGAGTCCGGCGGTGACTGGACGCCCGTGCAGCTCAAGGCCGGCCCCGACGGCTCGATCTTCAGCGGTTCCAACATCACCCAGGTGAGTGTCGGCCGGGAGAGTGACACCAGCCCCTACTATGCAGTGAACATCACATTGGACAGTACTGGTGCGTCGAGGTTCGGCGCTGTCACCACCAAGCTCTACCCCACTAAGGGGAAGGTAGCGATCGTGTTAGACGGGTTCGTCCAAAGCGCACCAGCAGTGCAAAGCGCCATCACTAACGGCCAAGTGGCGATCACCGGCAGCTACACCCTGAGCCAGGCCAACCAGCTAAAGACTATCCTCCAGTCCGGTTCTCTGCCGGTTTCCCTGAGCGTTGCCACGTCACAGGTCGTCGGTCCCACCTTGGGTCAAGATGCCTTGAAGGCCGGTGTGCTGGTAGCCATTATCGGCCTTATTCTAGTGGCGCTCTACTTGATATTCTTCTATCGTGGCCTAGGGGTTCTGACTGCGGCGGCCATCGGGGTCTTTGCTCTGCTCTACCTTGGCCTTCTGGCCTTGCTCTCCTTCTTCGGGGTCTTCTCGTTGACGCTTTCCGGCATTGCCGGCATTGTGCTGGCTATCGGTGTGGCTGCTGACTCCTCGATCTTGGTGTTGGAACGTTTTAAAGAAGAGATCCGCATGGGACGCTCGGTACGCGCCAGTTCGATGACCGGTGTCCGCCACGCTATCCAAACCTCTATCGACGCCGACTTGGTCACCCTGATCAGTGCTTTGGCCCTGTTCTTCATTGCCGTCGGGTCGGTTAAGGGCTTTGGTTTGACCTTGGCGCTTGGTGTGCTTTGCGATATTGTGACGATGTTGTTCTTCAAGGCTCCGGTGATTCGGCTGCTTGCCCCGAAGGTCATTGGCAAGCATCCAGGGTTCTGGGGCATCAAAGAGGACGAACAGCTGGCGCAAGCCTCTGGTGAGCTGAAGCGGGGTGTACAACATGGTTAGGCCCTTTAGAATAGACAGGAACATCCTTGGCCTGCGCCGGGCGTTCTTCATCATCTCCGGCATTTTGGTTGTGGCGGCCTTGATCGCCCTGCCCTTAAGGTCGTTGAACTTCGGCATTGAGTTTGTCGGTGGCAGTTCGATGGACTTCAAGAGTACTGGTGAGATCACGATTGAACAGATGCGTCAGGCTTTTGACGATGCCCAAGTTGAGGGACCGGTCGTCCAGACGGCCAATGATGCCCGCACTGGCGAGCCCGGCTTCATCGTCCGGGTGCCGATCACCGATGCCCAGCAGGCCTCTGCTGTAGCTGACCAGATAGTCGCCACCCTCGGTCTCTCTGACGACTCGGTGGAGGTCAATACTATCAACCCCAGCTGGGGGGCATCGGTCACCCAGACATCGGCGATAGCTTTTGCTGTGGCCATTGCCCTGATCATCATTTACATCGCTATCCGCTTTGAGTATAAGATGGGTGTCTGTGCGGTGCTCTCCTTGGTCCACGACCTGCTGATCATTGTCGGCATCTACGCCATCACCGGGCGCGAGATGACTCCGAACGTGGTGGCTGCACTTTTGACTATCATGGGCTATTCGCTCTACGATGCCGTCGTGGTCTTCCACCGCATCAACGACAATATGTCCAACACTGCAAGCCATAGCTTCATGACCGTTGCCAACCACTCCATCAACCAAGTGCTGATGCGGACGATCAACACCACTTTGGCATCGTTGATTCCTGTGTTGGCGATGCTCTTCTTTGGCGGTGAGACCCTACGGGACTTCGCATTCGCCATGTCCATTGGCCTGATACTTGGGTCGTACTCGTCGATTGCCATTGCCACGCCGCTCTATGCGCTCTGGAAACAGCGCGAGCCAAAGTTCAAGCGGCTGCGGAACAAGTTCGGGGAAGGCCTAGACGAGTTCACTGTAGCCGAGCAATTGGGGGAGTGACAGGCCGACAGACGACAACACGCCATCTTTCGAGATGGCGTGTTGGTTTTACGGCAGCTTCCAGGAGACGCTGTTGTTAGCGTTGCCGTCTTTGAGTGGGTTGATGAGGTAAATCACGCTGTTTAGGCCGTTGCCAGCAAAGTAAAGGCTGGTGTTCAGTGTTTGCCCGGGAGCTAGCTGTTGGGCTTCTATGCCGCTAAATACGTTGTCGCCACTGGCTGTCTTGCCAGAATAGCAGTCTTTTTGCTTGCCGTTGGCATCTTGCATCAGCCATTGTGTGGAGAGCAGGTTCTGGTTATTGCCGGACTTGTTCACGAACTGGACAGTCACCTGGGTCAGTGCTTGCCCGTCGGCAGCAGTCGATGCCGGTGTGGCGGAAACAACTGTAATCAGCAAGTTATTGTTGTCAATGGTAGTCCCGATGGGCAGCTCGGCCAAAGTGTTCTGGTCGACTCGGCCGATAACTACCGGGGCAGACTGTTCGGGAAGGCTGGGGACGGTGATCTGTGGGCGATAAAAAGCCAGAAGGTAAACGGTTATCGCTGCTAACAAGATAACGAAGACAAGCCAAAAAAACATCCGGCGATAAAAAGGCAGTAGGCTCTTGCTGCAATATGGGCAGCGTTTAACGTTGCTCACCACCCGGGCACCGCACCGGCGGCAACGTATTACCTTGCGGGAGAAACTGGGTGAGATGGGGTTGCGGTCACGTGACGAATGACTGTGCGAGTTGCTGTCAAAACGATTGCCAGCATCAGAAAAATGCCAGTTGGTATGTGACCTCCTTCGCCGAGAACCAGCCAAGTAAGCTCCTGTCGCATCCGTAGTAATACTTTTACGTGTTCCCCCTGACAATTGTAGCGTAATAGGGGCGAGCAGGTATTGCCATGGTTAGAAACTGTGAGAGAATAAAGACCAGAGAATAGGAAAACAGTCGAGATATCCGACATCCGTCAGCTTAGGCTGACAGTCAAGGCAGTGGAAGGATAAATCTTGCCGTCATTATGGGAGAGCAGGGCAGCCGACCCTCTCGCCACGCAAAAGTTGGCCGAACGGCTAGGCATAGGACAGCTCTTGGCGCGGATATTGGTCGCCCGGGGTTTTAGCGATGCTGGCATTGCCCAGGACTTTTTGGATGCCTCACTGGCAGCCATCGACCCCGAAGCTGAGAAGATCGCCGGTATGCCAGGGGCGGTAGAGGCATTGCTGGCGGCCATTGCCAGCCGAAAGCGCATCGTGGTATTCGGGGACTTCGATGTCGATGGGATATCCGCCACCGCCCTGCTGCACCGCGCCCTCTTGGAGCTGGGGGCTGATTCCGGCTATCTGATACCACTTCGGACGGATGAGGGTTATGGCCTGACCGATGCAGCAATAGAGCGGGTGCTCGAGCACAAGCCTGATGTCCTGATCACCGTGGACAACGGCATAGCCTCTTGGCGGGAGGCAGCACTGTTGAGGGCGGCCGGCATCGAGGTGATCGTCACAGACCACCACGAGCCATCGGGTCTGCCTTTAGAGGGCATTCCCGTAACTGACCCTAAGCTCTCGGCCACTGGCGCCGGCCAAGACCTCTCAGGGGCTGGTGTGGCCTTGATGCTGGTGAAGTTGGTAGGGGAAAAGCTGGGCAAGCCGGACCTCTGGCGGCAGCTCACCGACTTGGCCACACTGGGGACCGTGGCCGATATGATGAACTTGGATCCATTGAACCGCGCCTTGGTGCGCGATGGCATGGCTCGCATCAACACTGCCGCCCGCCCTGGGATCGCCGCACTGTTGGCATCCGGGGGCCAGCAGCCAGGGGAGCTGAGCGCTAATGACCTTTCCTTTGGGATCATACCCAAGATGAATGCTGCTGGCCGTCTCGATCAACCATTGCTGGCCTTGAAGCTGTTGATCAGCGATGATGCTCGGCAACTAGCAGATACCGTAGAGCGCCTAGAGCAGATAAACCAGCAGCGCCGCCAGTTGGAGGCCGAGATGAGCGCTCAAGCTTTGGAGCAGATCGAGGCGAACTACCATGGCCAGAAACTGATAATAGCTGCCAACGACAACTGGCATGAGGGTGTCAAGGGCATTGTTGCCTCTCGCTTGGCCAATAAGTTCGGCGTTCCCTGCCTACTGTTCAGCTTGGTCGGTGATGAGGCTCGTGGCTCTGGTCGTAGCGTCGGGCGGATCAACTTGTTTGCGGCAGTTGCTGCCCTCCGTGACCTGACTCTCCGCTTCGGCGGCCACCAGTCGGCTTTGGGGTTGACGGTTGCCCGTAAAGACCTCCCGGAGTTTGCGAGGCGTCTTGAGGCCAATCTCTCCGAGCTTCCCGATGACGCCTTTCATCCGCCCATCGTCATTGATGCCCAAGTCGGCTTGAATGAGCTGGGCTATGATCAGGTCGACGAGCTTAAACGTATGGAGCCCTTCGGCCAAGGCAATCCGCCGCCGCTCTTGGCCAGCCGACATCTGGGGTTTGAGGTCACACGAGCCGTGGGCAAGGAAGCCAACCACTTGAGTTTCAAGGCCGCTGGCTCAGGCTGTCATGTTCAAGCCATCTGGTTCAATCCGCCGATGATCGATGCCTACTTAGGCTTCAAAGGCCAGGCCGACGTGGTTTACCAGCCGATCAGTGCGCTCTGGCGGGGGCGCAGGCAAGTGGAGATGAACGTCAAGGCGGTCTTTTCTTGTTCGGTTGAGCAGACCGTGAAAAACATCTTGCTGGGCAACGAAAACAAGCTTCACGATAGTCAAGAGAAGTCTCTGAATTTGCTGAAACGTGGCCGCTCCCCCTTGTTGGTGATGCCTACCGGGCGTGGTAAGTCCATGGTTTTTGCAATGCATGCCGCCCGTCTGGCCTTAGAGCACGGCCAAGCCAGTATCTTCGTCTATCCTTTGCGGGCACTGCTTAACGACCAGTTCAGGCAAATGGAGCCGCTGTTTGCGGCTTTGGGCGTGAATTGTGCGCTGCTTTATGGCGAGACTGGCCTGAAGCGGCGCGACCAGCTTTATTGTCAGCTTGAAGAGGGCAACCTCTCGGTGGTTATGACCACTCCGGAGTTTTTGTTGCTGTATGCCCGCCGCCTGTCTGCTTCTGGTCGGGTGGCCTTCATGGCCGTCGATGAGGCTCACCACATCGCCCAAGACGGAAAAGACCACCGACCGGCTTATCGGGGGCTGAGCAGCTTGCGCCAGGACTTCGCCGGCCTTCAGGTGCTGGCCTGCAGTGCCACTGCCGACCTTCAGGCTGCCGAGGCCATCCGCCAGGAACTGCAACTGGACAGTTTGGTGGTCGATCAAGCCGAGCGCCTGAACCTGCACCTCGATGACCAGCGCGGTCATCCTGATAAGCTAAAGGCGGTGGCATCCTTGGTTGCTGCCAGTCCCAAGTCGTTGGTCTTTGTGGGCAGCCGCGATCAGGCACGGATACTTGCCCGCGACCTGCGTCAAGCGACCCCGATTCCCGAGCAGCTGGCATTTTACCATGCCGGCCTTGGGGGCGATGTCCGCCGTCAGCTGGCAGCGGATTTCCAAAGCGGCCAGCTGCGCTGCTTGGTGTCCACATCGGCGTTTGGGGAAGGTGTGAATATCCCCGACATCCGGGATATCATAGTCTATCAGCCGCCTTTCAGCCTGACGGCTTTGAATCAACTGGCTGGCCGCGCCGGCCGCGACGGCCATGAGGCTTTTATCCATCTGTTTTTTGATGAGCAAGACCTCAGCGCAGCCAAGGGACTTTTGTCATTGCGCTGCATCGCCCGTGACAGCTTGGCTTGCCTATATCGCTATCTGTTGTCCTTGAATCGGGGCAGCGAGCCGATGCCCATCAGTGACGAGGCTTTAGCCTTGGCCTGCCAGCGTATCGACGAGAACTCAGCGCCCAAAGTGCAGCAGATCGGCCTCGGGCTCCGGATACTGGCCGATCTTGGCCTGTTGATCCTGAATGAAGAATCCGGATGCCGACAAATCGTGCTATCATCGAAGAGGGAGAAGGTCGATTTGAATTCCAGCAGCCTGTATCTCGAGGCTCAGCGCGAGATGGAAGGCTTTGAGGTTTTTAGCCAATTGCTGGATCAGGCCGGCGTACAGAAGATCGAAAAATTGATCCAAGGGCCGATTGTGCCCCATGGAGCGGAGTGGGATTGATGACTAAAGACCCGATAAGGGAGACTATAGAGCAAGTTGACATCTCCCTGAACGCCTACGAGCAGCTACGGGAGAAGGTCGAGGGCTACCTAGGCGCTGATGACGTGGCTTTGGTGGACAAAGCCTACAATTTTGCTGCCCGAGTTCACCTTGGGCAGTTCCGTAAGTCCGGAGAGGCTTATATCAACCATCCGGTACAGGTGGCGCTGATCTTAGCTGAGCTGCGCATGGACGTTGCCACGATCTGCTCTGCCATCCTCCATGACACCGTGGAAGACACCGACACCACCTTGGCAGATATCGAGCGGGAATTCTCGGCCGAGGTCTGCGAGCTGGTCGACGGAGTAACCAAGATCAGTCGCATCGAGGTGGAATCGCTATCTGAGCAGCAGGTGGTCAACCTGCGCAAGATGCTCTTGGCCATGTCTCAAGACATTCGGGTGATCGTCATCAAATTGGCCGACCGCCTGCACAATATGCGTACCCTTCAGGCCTTGCGTGAGGACAGGCGGATATTCAAGTCGCATGAGACCTTGGAGATCTACGCCCCTTTGGCGCACCGCCTGGGCATTAACTCCATCAAGTGGGAATTGGAGGACCTGGCCTTCTACTACTTGGAACCTGCCCGTTTCCATCAGATCAGCCGGATGGTGGCCGAGTCCCGGTCGGCTCGCGAACAGTACTTGGAGCGGATCATCAAACAACTCACCGAGGAGTTTGAGCGTTTGGGAATCGAGGTCAGGATCACCGGCCGTCCCAAGCACCTCTGGTCGATCTACCAGAAGATGGAGCAGAAGGGCAAGGACTTCTCCGAGATCTACGACCTGATTGCCTTGCGGATTATCGTGGAGAGCGTTGGTGCCTGTTATACCTGCTTGGGGATCGTGCATACGTTCTGGATGCCGATCCAAGAGCGCTTCAAAGACTATATCGCCACACCTAAACTGAACGGCTACCAGAGCTTGCATACCACGGTTATCGGCCCGGCCGGCCGGCCGCTGGAAATCCAGATTCGTACTACTGAGATGCATTGGACCAGCGAGTATGGCATTGCCGCCCATTGGCGTTACAAGGGCAGTGACTTTTCGGAAAGCGACCTGCACTTAGAGGAGCGGCTCTCTTGGCTGCGGCAGATGCTGGAGTGGACAGAGGACACCGACGACCCCCGGGAATTCATGGAGTCGCTGCGACAAGAGCTGAATTATACCGAGGTCTTCGTCTTCACGCCGAAGGGTGAGATCGTCAGCTTGCGGGTCGGCTCGACACCGATTGACTTCGCCTACGCCATCCATACCGAAGTCGGTCACCATTGTGTCGGAGCCAAGGTAAACGGCTCGATTGTGCCGCTTTCCTATGAGTTGACGATGGGCGACCGGGTAGAGATCCTGACCCAGAAGAACTCCGGCCCCTCACGTGATTGGCTGAACATCGTCAAAACGGCTTCTGCTCGCTCTAAGATCCGCTCTTATCTGGCCAAACAGGGCAGAGAAGACGATATTGCCCACGGCAAGGATTTGCTCAATGCTGAGTTTCGCCGTCATGGGCTGGGCATCTCAGTAGTACGAATGCAAAAAATACTAAGGCAAGTTGCCACAATGATGGTAGACGGCAGTGCCGAAGATTTGCTAGCATTGATCGGTGCCGGCAAGCAGAGTGTTCGGCAGGTGGCAAACAGAATGCTGCGGGAGTTGAGCAGTGAGCAGGAAAGCCCTGCATTGGGCACAGCCGAGAGGCTCCTGGACTTCACCGGCAGCATGACTGGTGCCAAGGCATCGCCGATGCAAACGCTGCTGCCGCAGAAAACCGCACACAGCAAGCCGTCATCGGGGGTGTCAGTACGGGGCTTGGACGATGTCTTGGTGCGTCTGGCCCAGTGTTGCAACCCGGTGCCTGGCGATGAAATCGTCGGCTTTGTGACCCGTGGTCGGGGAGTCAGTGTACACTGCACGGACTGCCCGAATGCCAAGGCTCTGATGTTGTCTCCAGAGCGCATCATCACGGTGAACTGGGCTGAGGAAGGCAGTAAGCACACCGCCTACAAGGTGGAAGTTTTTGTGGAAGGGGTGGACAGGCTGCGTCTTTATGAGGACGTGACAAGTACTCTGGCAGCGACAGGCGTGAACATGACCGGAGCCAGTATGCAAGTACATGGCGACGGCTTGGTGGACATGCGGTATTTGTTCGAGGTCAGCTCAATTGCCCACATCGATAGAATACTGCGCGACCTACGCGCAGTGGACGGGGTGATCGATGCGCGGCGGATGAGACCAGGAGAGGTGCTCGGCAAACGCCGTCAGCACCACTGAGGAGGTACCGACAGGCTCGGCCACACCAATAGGCAGCCTGAGCTATCTCGACCTGCTGGGGGAGCGGCGGCCATTGCCGTAAGCAGTGGTGCCGCTAAGGCAGGCCGGTATGGACGGCTCAGTTTGCAGAATGGTGAGGAACTGCCGGTTGGTATTTTCTGAAGGTGAGGTTTCTAAATGCGTATTGAGACAGTTGAGTTACAGGTTTACCGGCAGCCGGGTTTCATTACCAACTGCTATCTGCTTTACGACCAACAGTTCCCAGAATTTCTGATGGTGGTGGATCCGGGTGATGACTATCCCTGCCTGAAGAAGGCTATCGGCAAGCGCAAGGTGATCAGCATTGTCTGTACACACCACCATTATGACCACGTTGCTGCTTTGGCTGACTTGAAGGCCGATACCAACGCGCCGATTTTCGCCCATCGCATCGAGGCCCAGTCTATCATTGCCAGTGTGGCGGACATTGCCAGTAAGCGTCGCAAGTCTTGGAAGCGGCTGGTCATCGACCATCTGCTAGAGTCGGGAGACTGGATAACGATGGGTTCCGAAGGCTGTCAGGTGCTGCATACCCCGGGGCATAGTAAAGGCAGCATCTGCCTTTCGGACGCCGCCGGCAACGCCCTGATATCTGGCGACACGCTGTTTTTTGAGTCCTTTGGACGAACCGACTTGGCAGGTGGCAGCGACTCTGAGATGCGCCAGAGCCTGATGAGGCTCTCCACATTTGACGATGGGACGGTGGTCTATCCCGGGCACGGCCCCTCAACGACTATCGGCCATGAGCGTGCCAAAGGCACCCTCAACTTGCGCTGAGCGCCGCACCAAGTATTCGATGGCCAGTCCTTTTGACCTTTCCGGACTGAACGCAGCACAGCTTAAGGCGGTGTGTGCCTGTGATGGGCCACTGCTGGTCTTGGCCGGTGCCGGATCAGGAAAGACACGGGTGCTCAGCTACCGTATTGCCCACTTGCTGGCCGATCTCGGTGTCTCGCCTTATCAGATACTGGCCATCACCTTCACCAACAAGGCCGCCGCCGAGATGCGTGCCCGCTTGGGGCAGCTGCTGGGGCAGGGCTGCCGTGGCATGTGGGTAGCCACATTCCATGCCGCCTGTGTGCGTCTGCTGCGCTACGATGCCGAGCTGCTCGGCTATACCAAAGACTTCACTATCTATGATGAGGACGACTCGCGGCGGCTGGCCAAGGAGGTCTTCGCCGAGCTGAACCTCGATGCCCAAGGCAGCGAGTTGGCGGTAGTGCGTCAGCACATCTCGCGGGCAAAAAACGAACTGGTGGGAGTCAGAGACTTCGGTGCCCGCGCCACCAACCGCTTTGACCGGAATATTGCCCGGGTCTATGAGCGTCTGCAGGAGCGGCTGCTGCGTGCCGATGCCATGGATTTTGACGACCTGCTGATGAATGCCTACCGGCTGCTGGCCGAAAACCCCGGTGTGCTCGCAGCTTGGCAGCAGCGCTTTCGCTACCTGCTGGTCGACGAGTACCAAGACACCAACTACGCCCAGTACGCCCTATGCCGCCTGTTGGCCAGCAGCCACCGCAACTTGATGGTGGTTGGCGACGACGATCAGTCGATCTATTCTTGGCGCGGCGCCGACATCCGCAACATCTTGGAGTTCGAGCGTGACTATCCGGAGGCACAGGTGGTCAAGCTGGAGCAGAACTACCGTTCTACGGTGCGTATTCTCGATGCTGCCAATGCTATTATCGCCAACAACTCCCAACGCAAGCCAAAACAGCTCTTCACCGATGGTGCCGAGGGGGAGAAGATCAGCTTTTATCTGGCCTCAGACGAGCGTGACGAGGGGCGTTGGATTGCCGCCGAGGTGGAGCGTCTGCACCGTTCTGGCCGTCCCTACAGCGACTTTGCGGTGTTTTATCGCGTCAACGCCCAAAGCCGGGTACTGGAGGACATGCTGCTGCGGGCAGGGATACCCTATCGTATTGTCGGCGGCACTCGTTTCTTTGACCGTGCCGAGATCCGTGACGTGATGGCCTACTTGAGGTTGGTAGTCAACCCAGCTGACGACATCGCTGCCAAGCGGGTGATAAACGTGCCTCGGCGTGGCTTAGGCAAAAAGAGCATCGAGGCCTTAGAGCAGCTGGCGCTGAGCGAGGGCATCAGCTTCATGGCAGCCATTGAGCTGTCTTTGGCTGCCACTGACGTGATGGGCCGCTCCCAAGAGGCGTTGGCGAATTTTTTGCGGTTGATCAAGGACGGGCGGGCCTATCGGGGCAGCTTGCGGGACATAGTTGAGATGGTGGTGGAAAAAAGCGGTTACTTGGATGCCTTGGAGGCCGATGACACTGACGAGGCACGCAGCCGGGCGGAGAACGTCGGCGAGTTCTTCGGTGTTGCCCAAGAGTTCGACGAGAGCCATCCTGAAGACGATGACAGTGATGACGGCGGCTATCTTGGCTATAGTGCCGAAGCCAGCGCCGCAATAGCCGGGAGCGGCACCGGTCGAGCGACTTTGGCCGCCTCCCCGGCCGTCATTGCCAGTAGCGCTGATGCTGATGGCGGCGCGTCTGCTGCTTCGCAACTGGTGCGCTTCATGGAATGGCTGTCATTGCGCTCTGATCTGGACAGCTTGGTTGCTGGCCAGGACTACCTGACGCTGATGACTGTACACTCGGCAAAGGGGCTGGAGTTCCCGGCGGTCTTCGTGGCCGGTATGGAAGAGGGGCTTTTCCCCCATAGTAACTCGAAGGAGACCGGCGCCGGCTTGGAAGAGGAGCGCCGCTTGGCCTATGTGGCCGTCACCCGCGCCCGGGAGCTGCTCTATTTGAGCGCAGCGCAGATGCGCCGGGTCTTCGGCAACCTTCAGACCAATCCACGCTCTCGTTTCATCGCCGAGATCCCCGCAGATGCCGTCTGTTGCATCGGCTTGGGGTCGGCCGGCTTTGACGGAACAGGCTGGGAGAAGCGTGGCGACCGCCGTGGTGTCTTTGGCTCCGGCTCAAGGTTTGAGACAGAGGCCGGGCATGTCTTCGGCGCCGGCCGTCCGCCAAGGGGAGCAACAGTAGATGCGGCAGCTGCCGGCCAAGCACGTTATGAGAAGGTCCGCGACACCAGCTTTGCAGTCGGGGACATGGTGGATCACAAAACTTTTGGCCGCGGCCGAGTCGAGGCCACGGAAGGCGATGCCTTGATAATCCGTTTCGATGCCAGCGGTGAGACGAAAAAGCTTCTGCGTGGCTTTGCGCCTCTCGTCAAATTGGAATCGGATTGAGAACGGGATGATAACGGTTGCTTGCGGAGTAGCGTCAGCGGGCCTGGAAAAATGTCTGCCGATGCCGGATTTGCTGCTCTACAATCAGTTCTGAAGAGGCTCTTTCTTGGCTTTGCTGGAGCGTTGTGCGTTGTTTTTGGTGATTTTTTCAGCCACAGTTCTGCCGAATGGTAGTTTGAAGCGACTGTATGGCGAGTCAGAGCAGCAAGCCTTGATGAACTCCCAGCTTATCCCCTATACTTCTATATGCCAGTGCAGACCTTGCGGTGGTATTATCTGTTGGCCCCGAGACATGTTTGACCGAGATATCCCTACGGAAACCGAACTGGTGAGCATGAGTGACGGGAGCCCTGTTTGAAAGGGGTCCACTGTTGAGTGAGATCACAAACACATCGATCATCGATTTTCAGGACATCGACAACGATCAACTGAATCGGATGATCGATGCGACCATCACTGACTTCGACGAAGGCGATCTGGTCACCGGTACGGTTGTGAAGATAGAGCACGACGAAGTCCTGCTGGATATCGGTTTTAAGTCGGAGGGCGTCATACCGGTGCGCGAGCTCTCGATCCGCAAGGACATTGATCCTTCCGAGATCGTCTCCTTGGAAGACAGGATTGAGGCCTTGGTCCTGCAGAAGGAGGACAAGGACGGGCGGCTGATCCTCTCCAAGAAGCGTGCCGAGAACGAGCGTGCTTGGATCGATATCGAGGAGAAGTTCAATTCCGGCGAGAATGTGGTCGGTGAGGTTATCGAGGTGGTTAAGGGCGGCCTGATCCTAGACATCGGGCTGCGCGGCTTCCTGCCGGCCTCCTTGGTTGACCTGCGCCGTGTCAAGGATTTGGAGTCTTTTACCGGCACCCAGCTGGAAGCCAGGGTGATCGAGATGGATCGCCATCGCAATAATGTGGTCTTGTCCCGTCGGGTGGTTTTGGAAGAGGATCGTAAGTCGGAGCGCAACGAGATTCTTGAAAAGCTTACCCCAGGGATGCGCTTGAAGGGCGCAGTGTCATCTATTGTTGACTTCGGGGCATTTGTCGATCTCGGCGGTATTGACGGTCTAGTGCACATCAGCGAGCTTTCTTGGAACCATGTCACTCATCCTTCTGAGGTCGTCAAAGTCGGCGACGAGGTGGAGGTGGAGGTATTGGATGTGGAGCTATCCCGCGAGCGTATCTCGCTGGGCTTAAAGCAGACCACCGAAGATCCTTGGCGGCAACTGGTGCGTAACTTCCCGATCGGCGCGATCATCGAAGGCAAGGTGACCAAGCTAGTCAGCTTTGGTGCCTTTGTCGAGTTAGGCGACAACGTCGAGGGCTTGGTGCATATCTCGGAGATGGCATCAAAGCATATCGAGTCACCGGCACAGGTTGTGCATGTTGGTGACACGGTGCACGTCAAGGTGCAGGACATCGATGCTGAGCGCCGCCGCATCTCGCTGTCGATGAAGTCTGCCGCCGAGACCTTGGGCATCTCCATCGAGGTGGCCGAACTTGATCCGAGCATGATTAAGGCTAAGCCGAAGGGCAAGAAGGAAAAGGCCGACAAGGACTCGCCGGATGGCATCGATACGGCTGCTGATGATCAGGAGCTGTCAGAGGAAGATGCCGAGAAGGCCGCCTTGGCTGTTGACGATACCTCGGTGAGCGAAGATGGTGAAGCGCTTCCTGTCGATGCGGATGAGTGCCCGTCTGCGGATCACGGCATTGATGCCGACACGGCCGCTGAGGCCGCCGACACGGCCGCTGAGGCCGCCGACACGGCCGCTGAGGCCGCAGCCGTTGCCGATACTACTGCTGATGGCACCCAGGCTACTGCGGAGATCGCTGATGATGCCGCAGAAGAGGCCACCGGCGAGGATGTCGGCGAGAGACCCAGTGGGCAAGCCTGATCTTCGCCCTGTACAATCTGACTGAGACGGGCAGCATCCAGTGCTGCCCGGTTGGAGGGGCGGGCATTCGCAAGCAATGCCCGCCCCTTTGGGATATCATTGAACAGGTATGACTGACCCAGAGCTGATACGCAATTTTTCAATAATCGCCCATATCGACCATGGCAAATCGACCTTGGCCGACCGGGTGTTGGAGTTGACCCATACCATCTCCCAGCGTGATATGGTTGAGCAGATGTTGGATTCGATGGACATCGAGCGTGAGCGTGGCATCACCATAAAGTCACAGGCAGTGCGGGTGCTCTATGATGCTGCCGACGGCCTGAGCTACCAGTTCAACCTGATTGATACGCCGGGGCATGTCGACTTCACTTACGAGGTGTCACGTTCCTTGGCGGCCTGTGACGGTGCAGTGCTAGTGGTCGATGCCACCCAAGGCGTAGAGGCTCAGACCGTGGCCAATGCCTTGATGGCGATGAACGCCAACCTTGAGCTGATCCCGGTGATCAACAAGATTGACCTGCCGGCCGCCGATATCGAACGGGTGCGCACCGAGATCGAAGAAGGCTTGGCCATACCGGCCGATGATGCCGTTTTGGTGTCTGGTAAGACTGGTGACGGTGTGCGTGAGCTGCTGGAGGCCGTGGCGCGGCGCATCCCCGCTCCTTCCGGCAGCGCTGATGCGCCTCTGCGGGCACTGATCTTTGACAGCTACTATGACTCCTACCGTGGTGTGGTGGCCTTGATCCGGGTGGTCGACGGGCAGATTGCCGTCGGCCAGAAGCTGAGCTTTATGGCCACTGGCATCCAGGCCGTGGCCGAAGAGGTCGGTGTCCGCCGTCCGATCAACACCCCAGTTGAGGTGCTAGGGATGGGGGAGGTCGGCTACTTGGTGACCGGCCTCAAAGATCCGGCCGAGGTGAAGGTCGGTGACACGCTGACTTTGGCTAAAGGCGGTGCCACTGAGCCTCTGCCCGGCTACCGCGAGGTCAAGCCGATGGTCTACACCGGCATCTTTCCGCTGGATGGTGACCAGTATGAGGATCTCCGCGACGCTCTAGACAAGATGGCCTTGAACGACCCGGCGCTGGCCTATGAGCCGGAGGTCAGCCATGCCTTGGGCTTCGGATTCAGGGTCGGCTTCCTTGGTCTGCTGCACATGGAGGTGGTCAAGGAGCGTCTAGAGCGGGAATTCTCGCTCGATTTGCTGGCCACGGCGCCTAGTGTCGAGTACCATGTCTTTACCACCAAGGGCGAGTTCTTGTCTGTTCATTCTCCCCAGGACATGCCGGATGCCACCCAGATCGAGCGGATTGAAGAGCCCTTCCTGAAGGCTACCGTCTTGATACCGCCGGATTATGTGGGGGCGGTGATGGAGCTTTCCCAAGGTCATCGCGGCAACTTCCAAAACATGCAGTACCTTTCGACCAGCACGGTGGAGATGCATTACCTGATACCGCTCTCCGAGCTTATCTTGGACTACTTTGATCGCCTGAAAAGCCGTACCAAGGGCTACGCCTCGCTGGATTATGAATTTTACGGCTACCAGGCGGCAGAACTTCTGAAGTTGGATATCCTGTTGGCCGGCAAGCCGGTGGATGCCCTTTCCTTCATCGTTCACAAGGACAAAGCCTACTCCCTAGGCGAGTCGTTGGCCCGTAAGCTTAAAGACATTATCCCCCGGCAGCTCTTCGAAGTGCCGATTCAGGCGGCAGTTGGCAGTCGGGTGCTCTCGCGCACCAATGTCAAGGCCTTGCGTAAAGACGTCTTGGCCAAATGTTACGGCGGTGACATCACCCGCAAACGCAAGCTGTTGGAGAAGCAGAAAGCCGGCAAGAAGCGAATGAAGAGCATCGGCAACGTGGATATCCCTCAAGAGGCATTCATGGCCATTCTCAAACTGGATGAATAGGACGGGCTATTGACATGCACTTTCATTGCCTCATCCTTGCTAGGGAGATGCCGATCAAGCGTGAGAATGGCACTGGCCTCTCGTGTCCTGTTTGTGCTGTCGCCGGACGGCGGCATAGTGCAAATCATGCCACACCATCTTGCAAGCTGAGCCTCCCTGGCCGGAACTGATTTCAAGATGACGGGCGAGCCGGGGTTGAAGTTCAAGCAATCGCTGTTCTTAGCGCCGATGGCCGGTGTCAACGATCCGGTGTTCAGGGCGATTTGCAAGCGGCTAGGTGCTGATCTGACTTATACCGAGATGATCTCGGCCGCTGGGCTGTGCTATGGCGGCGAAAAAGGGCAGCGACGGCTCTATGCACTGGATGATGAGAAGCCCGTCGCCGTCCAGCTGTTTGGCAAAGACCCTGCCTTGGTGGCTGAGGCCGCCCGGATGGTCGAGGGACTGTTTGGCGGCAGCTTGGTGCTGATCGATTTGAACATGGGCTGCCCAGTGCGGAAGGTAGCCGGCAAAGGGGAGGGGGCAGCGCTGATGTGCCAGCCGCGGCTGGCCGAGCAGATCATCAGTGCGGTAGTGCGGGTGGTACGCCTACCGGTGACCGTGAAGTTCAGGCGTGGCTGGCAGGAAGGTCAGGAGAATGCTGTTGAGTTTGCCTGTCGGGCTGAGGCCGCAGGCGCTGCGGCGCTGGCTGTGCATGGGCGCTTTGCCGTCCAAATGTATCAGGGATTTGCCGACAAGTCGGTGGTTGCCCGTGTCAAGGCCGCTGTCAAAGTGCCGGTAGCCGCCAGCGGCGATGTCTATGGCGCCTTGGATATCGCCGAGTACTTCGATAGCCATGGCGCTGACGCAGTGATGGTCGCTCGTGGCGCTGCAGGCAACCCTTGGATATTCAGAGGGCGGCAGCCAACGCTTGCAGAGCGGCTGGCTGTTGCCCGCGAGCACACCCAGCGCCTCTACAAACTTGAGCCGCATCTGCTGGCCAGCATGCGCAAGCATTTGGCGTGGTATTTCAAAGGATTGCCAGGGGCGGCCGCAGTGCGGCGGGCAGTGAACGAGTGTCGGAGTATTGATGAGTATCTGAGGCTGCTAGACGAGATCGCGGCCAGCGGCTCGGGCTATGGCAATGACAGCCGGGAAAGCGGCGGCAAGATGACTATGGCGACACCTTGGCGATTGGGGGCCTAGGCCATGGGAGAGCTCGCAAATCCGCAGGGCGCATCTGCTGACAGTCCCAAGTTCGTCCCTTTCCAGGAGCTTTACCTGCATATTCCGTTTTGTGCCCAGCGTTGCAGCTATTGTGATTTCACGACCGAGGCCACTGTTGCCGAAGATGCGGCGCTGGATACCTATGTCGACGAGCTTGTTTCCATAATCGGCTATTGCGCTGGTCAAGGGGCGCTAAAAGATGTGAGAACCATTTACATCGGCGGTGGCACCCCTTCTTTTCTGGGTGCCAGACGACTGAGTAGGCTGGTTGGCGCATTGACAAAGGCTATGGGCAGCTTGGACGGGGTGGTGGAATTCACAGTCGAGGCCAACCCGGAGTCCATCGACAAAAGGATGGTTGAAGAGCTGGCCGCACTGGGGGTCAACCGCTTCTCTTTGGGTGTCCAGAGCTTTGATGACCATGAGCTTCAAGCCTTGGGCAGGATCCACGACAGCGCCTCTGCCCAAGCGGCGCTTTCTGTCATCCGTAGCTCGACGGAGAATGTTGCCATCGACTTGATGTGCGGTATACCTCTGCAAAGCGCTGTAAGCTGGCAGGCTAGTTTGGATGCCGCGGTTAGCTGCGGTGCCAATCATATCAGTGTCTATCCGCTCAGCCTAGAGAAGGGCTGTGCGCTGACAGACGCTGTCGCCTCTGGCCGGGTCGTGGTGGCCGATCAGGACACTCAAGCTGATTTGTTGCTGCAAGCCGAGCAATACCTGCAAAAACAGGGGTTTGATCACTATGAGATAGCTTCCTATGCTCGCCCCGGGTTTCAGTGCCAACATAACATCGGCTATTGGACAGGTCAGCCCTATCTGGGCATCGGCAGAGGGGCGGTGACCATGTGCATAGCTCATGACGGCAGGCGGATACGTATCTTGGATGGGAAATGGATAGATGTCCTTTCTGCCCATGAGGCCTGGATCGAGGAGGCCATGCTGCGAATGCGCCTTGCCAGCGGCTTGGCGGACAGTTTCATTTTCCAGAACCATAAAGGGATGCAGAAAGCAACTGTGGCCATAGCCTTGCAAAAGCTTCTAGAAGAGATGGTAGAGCTGGGCTTACTTAAGCATACTCAAGGCCGGTACAGCATAGCTGATCATTCTTGGCTTTTAGGCAACGAGGTCTTCGGGCGCATTTGGAGCTTGGCCGACCATGATATGTTCCGTCAATGAGCTGGTGCAGGCATCATTTGATTGTCGGCGGCTCTACGCTTTGCAGACAATGTGTTGCCATTACCCTGAAGTTGGCACCGATAGTGATGATTCGAAAGACAAGCTCTGTGTTAGGCGTTTTCTGTGGTATTAGGATGGGACTAGGAAGGGTATTGCTTATGGGCTTAGGAACAAGGTGTAGATGGGTTAGCTGGCACCTGTTCGGAATAGCGATGGCATCGTCTGCCATCGCGTTGTTTATGGCCGCCTGTCTTTCGGCATGTGTGCCCGGGGGCAACAGTGACGGATCTGCGGCCGCAGGCGGTGCGAATGCCGCTGGACCAACTTGGACAAAGGCCTTTGGTGGTAGTAGCGATGATCGCTTTGAGGCGGTTTCGGGTCCTATCGGCAGCGGCTTTGTGGCCGCAGGCAGCACTGACTCCACCGACGGCGACATTTCGGAGAGTAAAGGCATGCTGGATGCCATTGTTGCCAGAATAGACCCTAACGGCAAATTGATTTGGTTGAAGACCTTCGGTGGCAGTGGCGATGACGGCTTTTGCAGTGTTGTTACAATGCGGGGTGGCGAGGGTATCGTCGCCGTGGGTTACTCGGAATCCCATGACGGTGATATCACAGATGATAGGGGCCACTCTGATGCTGTTATCGTTAAATATGACAGCAACGGCAATGTCGTATGGCATAAGACCTTTGGCGGTGGCGATGACGACGAGTTTGACTCAGTGGATCAGACTGCAGACGGGAATTTCATTGTTGTGGGGGCATCACAGTCTACAGACGGCGATATTCTAGGTGCCAAGGGCGGCCGGGATGCCATAATTGCCAAGTATGATGCCGACGGCAACCTGCTCTGGGCGAAGACCTTCGGCGGCAGCAGCGATGACGGGCTGAATTCGGTGGCTGCAACCGCTGATGGCGGATTTGTGGCGGCCGGTGCAGTTGACTCCACAAATGGCGATGTCCAAGGCGGTCGCGGGGAAAGTGATGCTGTGATCGCCAAGTATGACGCCGACGGCAACCTGCTCTGGGCGAAGACCTTCGGCGGCAGTGAGGTTGACGAGTTCAGTGCAGTGGCTGAGGATGCCGACGGCAACTTGGAGCTGGTGGGTTACACTTTTTCCAACGACGGTGACATCCAAGATGCTAGGGGTGACCAAGATGCTGTCATCGCCAAATACAGCAGTGACGGCAACCTGCTCTGGGCGAAGACCTTCGGCGGCAGCGGTAGCGACTGGTTTGCCTCGTTGACCCAAGCATCAGACACCGGACTGGTGGCCGTGGGCTCCGTCGACTCCAGCGATGGCGATGCCCAAGGTAATAACGGCGGCTCAGATGCTGTTGTTGCTAAATACGACCTTGACGGCAACCTGCTCTGGTCAAACAGCTTGGGCGGCAGCGACGAAGACCAGTTTACATCCATTTGCCAGACCGAAGCCGTCGGGCGGTTAGCGGCGGCAGGCAGCTTCGCCTCCGACGACTGCGACGTGGACGGCTACAAAGAAGGTGTGGATGCCATAGCCGCGATATTCGGTGACGATGGTATCTAAGGGAGATGCCAGTCAGTCGCGCAAAGCATCCTGTATGGCCTGAATTGTCTCGGCTTTGGAGAAAGTTAAATCTGAGTCCGGGACGTTCACAAAAAAATCAGAGAAGGCTCCGACAAGTGAGGATTCGGCGATCCTGATGATCCGACCTGTGCTTCGGGCATCGTAGGCATCAGAGAGCACTAAAGAACGACCGCCGAGGTTGGCAAGGAAGAAGCCGTTGGGCAAGGCTAGTTTTGCCGGGTTCAACAGCCTGACTTTTGCCGTATTGCCTATAGCTTCGGCCAGCAGTTTTTGTAGTTGTCGGCGCCGCCCCTCGTCGTCAAACGGGTCTAGGCGATCAGGTGGCAGCATCGACAGTTGCCCGGTTTCGACAAATGACAACTGACCGTCAAAACCGATTATCCTGAAGTCGCCACCTGTAGGGTCATCAGTTTGGGAGTATGAGCAATCGTCTAATAACTGGGTGATCATACTGCCCCGGCTAAGCAGCATGCTTGAGGCTTCCAAGTAGTCCATGCAGGTGATCTGGAAGCTATCGCGGATAGCGTTGTTCTTGCTGACAATTGCCCGGTTCAAGCCCTCGGAAAGAAGCAGTGTGTAGCGTGAGCTATGGATGAAGTAGGGGAAGGGTACGGCAAAGAGGTCCTTGCGCTCGGCATCGGAGTAGACGTAATAGGCCAAGAACCTATCTCCTAGCGTTAGGAAGGGGGCTATGGCCGCCAGTATGTTTAAGTTGAGATAAGCTTTCTTGGCCTTAACAAACGAAAAGAAGCCATTGCCAGTTAATTTTGGGCTGGCAAGATGTTTTTTGAGCAACAAGTCGTAGAAGAACTGGTAGTCGTGAGGCATGGAAAAGTAGAGGATATGCTCCTCCCCAGATATCAGTTCAGCGATGAGGTTGTTGATTGTGAACTCTCCGGAAAGGCTTTCGGTTTCCCGCCGGAGTATTTCTGGAGGTTCGATTAAAACGGAGTCACGGTCGTTGCTCGGAAGCCCAGCGCTATAGGCTTGTGAAATGTCCTTGATTACGCTTAAGACCTTCTGGCGCTGCCGGAACTGGCCTTCGCCTGACCGAGTGACCTCAAAGGTCGCTAACAACTCCGCCTTCTCATCGGGAGACAACGACATGGCCTGCAGCAATGTCTCTACCTGCTGGAGCTTTGGCATTCTCTCGCCACTGATGAACTTGTGAAGCGTTGTCCGTTCGATGCCGGACAGGCGGGCAAGCTCCGACACGGAAACGCCGCTGCCCTGCTGGGCATGGCGCAGCTGTTCGCCAAATAATGACATGTACAACCCCCCTATTAAAGTTGCCGAGTGTGTCAGTAAGAGAAACATTCTAGCACTATATCGCCCTACATAGGATAACAGTGCCGTATCGTGCCGCAACCTGCCGTCCAGTACCCGGCGGCAGCGCCAACTCTAAAACTTGCTCAACACTTTTGTGACGGTTAGGCTCTCGATATCGCGGGAGAAGAGACGGCGCTGCTATCATTTTCTGGGAAGAATCGGCCGAAACAGCTAGGCCTGCCTGAAAAGACAGGTATTGGAGTTTTGCAAGCCAGACCAACTGAAGGGAAGTCGTGCTCAGCGTTCGACGCACTAAAGTCTTAGATGCACTGATTAACGAGTATGTTTCGAGCATGATGCCCGTCAGCTCGTCACGTCTGGCAGAGTGCTATCTGCCGGATGTCTCGGCGGCCACCATCCGCAATGAGCTGTTCGGGCTGGAGAGCGACGGCCTAGCATACTCGCCCCACACATCATCTGGGCGCATTCCAACGAATTCTGGCTTCCGGTTGTTCGTCAGTAGGCTTTTGCTGGTTCCCCGAGACTTCTCGGTTACGAGCGAGGGCGGCGTTGAACGCCAACAGCTCTGGCAAAAGCAGATTAAAGCGATTGGCTTTTATGATTTCAGTCAAAGTATCCTAGAGCCGTTGCTGGCACTTTGTGGCCAACTGGCCTTCTCTTGGTGTCCGACGGCTCATCCGGTGTTGGTGGTTCGGGGGCTGTCGCTGCTTTTACGACATCCAGAATTCAGGGACGCGGAGCTTTTGGCTGCTATTTTGACCTTAGTGGAAAGTCAGAGCGATCTGGTGGGGGTGGTCGAGGAAAGCCTGGGGCAGACCGATTTTGCAGTGCGAATCGGGCTGTCCGGAGAAGGCCCGCTCTCATCCTGTGCGCTTATTGCCAGACGTGTTTCATATCAGCCAACTATCACCTTTGGCCTGATTGGGCCAACTCGCATGGATTACCGCCAAGCGATGCGGGCCTTGGGCAGTGTCACGTAGTAGAATGGGAGCTGGATCAGTCAATGAATGGAATTGGGGCCACAAATGAGTGCTGACTATTATGCTATCCTCGGTGTCAGCAGGGATGCCACCGAGTCAGAGATCAAGAAGGCATTTTATCGCAAGGCCCGCGAGTTGCATCCCGACGTGAACAAGGCAGCGGATGCTGAAGAGCGGTTCAAAGAGCTTTCAGAAGCCTATGACGTGCTTTCCGATGCCAATAAGCGCAGCCAGTACGACCGTTTCGGCACTGTTTCCAGCAGCAGTGGCGGCCACCAGTATGTCGACTTCGACGACCTCTTCGGATCCGGTTTTGGTATGGGCGACCTGTTCAGCCAGTTTTTCGGCGGTGCCAGCCACGGCCGGGCATCTATCCGCCAGGAAGGCCGGGATATGGGGGTCGGTCTCAAGCTCAGCTTAGAGGAAGTCGCCCTCGGAGTGAAGAAGGAGATCGTCTATGACCGTTTGACCCCCTGTGAGTCCTGTGAAGGCACTGGCGTTGGCCCCGGCGGTCAGACCGTCACCTGCGAGTGCTGCCATGGCTCGGGGCGGGTAATCAGTGTCCAGCATACCTTTTTGGGCGACATGCAGACCCAGAGCAGCTGTCCGGACTGTGGTGGCACCGGTAAGACCATTGATCAGCCTTGCCCGGACTGTGACGGACAAGGCCGTTTGCCTGACCGCCAGCGGGTGACTATTGAGGTGCCCAAGGGTATCCGTGACGGTCAACAACTGCGGCTCTCTAGCTTTGGCGAGGCCGGGCTGCATGGCGCAAGGGCCGGCAACCTGATAGTAACGGTGCGCATTGAGCCCCACCAACGCTTTCAGCGGGAAGGCGACAACCTGCATGCCACTGTCCAGACCTCAATTACCCAAGCAACGTTAGGTGCCCACCTGTCGGTGCAGGGCATCCTGCCCGATGAGGTCGTGGACATTGAGGTGCCTACTGGCTGCCAGCATGGACAGGTGATAAGAGTGCGGGACAAAGGGTTGCCGAAGATGCGCAAGGAGTCTCGGGGCGACCTTTTCGCCCATGTCGAGGTACAGGTGCCCAAGCATCTGAACGGCCGCCAAAAGGAGCTTTTGGAAGAGCTGGCGCGCGAACTGGGCGATGATGTTGGCGAGCGCAAGGGTAAAGGCCCTAAGGGGCCCATGCGCCGCATCAAAGATGCCTTGTCCTAGGCAAGTGCCAAATTAATGCATGAAGCCCGTCATTGCGGGCTTGACCCGCAATCTTTTACCTCGTCGATAAAGGCAGAAGTAGCCCATGGGGCTTCGCAGCCCATTGTGGCAGCCCCAAGCCGGAGTCTCCCTAGGGAGATGCCGATGGCGCAACGTAGCGGTTTAAGTTTTGCCATCAGGAACTTGGGCTGCAAGTTGAACCGGGCGGAATCTGACCAGATGGCAGCTTCTCTAGAAGCTGCTGGTCTGCATGCGACAGAAGCTGCGGTCGCCGACTTGATTCTGATAAACACCTGCACAGTGACCGCTGAGGCCGATGCCAAGACCCGACAGGCCATCCGTCATGCACTGAACATCAACCCCACAGCTTGGGTGGTGGCCTGTGGCTGCGCGGTGGCCATTGATGCTGCGTCCTGTCAAACGCTTGGGGAAAGGGTGCGGGCGGTGGCCGACCATTCGGCGGCGGTAACGGCGGCTTTGGCCTTGCTCGATTTGGCGGGTCAAGGGGTACCTGAGCCGCCAGCGCTTGAGCAAGTGCTGGCAAAATCGCAACCAGGCCAAAATGTGGAGTGTTCTGAGCGGCGCATGGCCGGCCAGAGAATCCTGCCCCGCCAGCGGGTTGACCTGAAGATCCAAGACGGCTGTGACGGCCAGTGCAGCTACTGTGTCGTGCGCAAGGCTCGCGGTCCATCTCGATCGCTGGCGGCAGCAGGACTCATCAAACAATTGACGGCAATCGCTGCCAGCGGCATTAAAGAGGTCGTTTTGACCGGCGTGAACCTTGGCAGCTATCAAGACGGCAGCCTTGGCCTGGCCGGCGTGGCTGAAGAGCTGATGGGGCATTGCCCAGACCTGCGCCTGCGCCTCTCGTCGTTGGAGCCCAATGATCTTTCACCGGATATTTTGGCGCTGATAGCGGCCAGCGACGGCCGTTTGGCGGCACACTTGCACCTGCCGTTGCAAAGCGGCTCGGATGCGGTGCTAGCAGCGATGCGGCGGCCATACAATGCGGCTGACTATGCCAGTATTGTTGAGGCCGCCCGCCGCATCGTGCCGAGGATATCCCTGTCCACCGATGTCATAGTTGGCTTTCCGGGGGAGACGGATGCAGACTTTCAAAAGACCATGGAGTTTTGCCGACAAATGGCCTTCATGAACATCCATGTCTTCCGTTACTCCGTCCGTCCTGGAACAGAAGCTGCTGCTATAGCCGACCAGGTGGATGCCGAAACCAAGAAGGTGCGGGCATTTCAGCTCCGGCAATTGGCCCGGCAGCTGACGCTAGAAGACATAAGGCGCAGGATTGGCAGCAGCGAGAAGGTGCTGGTGGAGAAGCCCGGCCTTGGGCGGGCGGAGAGCTATCACCTGGTGCGTATGCCCCATGACTTGCCGGTGGGAGCGTTAGTGGATGTCTGCTTCAAGGGACATCTGGGCATGGAGCTAAAGTGATGGGACGATTCAGCTTGCAATCTGGCATGGCAGCTTTGATCGGTGTCTCCCTAGGCTGTGACCCATAATCGTTTAGCGGACGTAAAGCTGGTATCATCCAGTGGGGTATTTGTGAGCCACTGGATGTCAGCGTTGGTTTAACATAGTGAGGCATGATTACGGTCAGTGGGTAGATGGGCAATGAGCGAAGGAGGCTTGGCCATGAAGAAGGAGAAAACGGCCCGGGTCACGGTTGTTATTGTGGCGGTGCTGATCGCCTTGGCTTTAGCGGGACTGCTGGTCAGCTATGCTACGAGCAGCTTTCCCTTCAATAACCCAGCGGTGCAGCCGAGCGACGTTGGGCAGCTTGACCCAGGCACACAGCCTGACGGAGGTACAACCGGCGATGATCCGGCGGCAGATGCGGCTCAGCAGCAGGGAGCCTATGCCTATCAGACAACACGGATAAGCGCACTTTATTCTGAGAACAAGAACACCACCTATTTTCTGGTCAACGACAGGCTCCTGGCCGATACGATACAGGGTGTTTGCTCATTCAGTGGCAACAGCAATGATGGTGCCAAGAGTTTTTATGTCAGTGAGGACGGCAAGGGTTACGTGGTATCTGCCGAAGGGTTGCAGGTGGTGGCAAATGATACGGCTGCCTTCCCTGATGCGGTCTTTTCTGCCGATGGCAGCAAGTTGGCCTATTCCAGCTTTGACGGCAGTCGTCTCTATATTGTGTCGGCGACGGGTGGCCAGCCGCAACATGTTGATGACGGCTATTGCTCCAGTGCGGCCTTTTCGCCGGATGGCAGTATCCTTGTTTATAATGCTGTTGCCAACGGTGGTCCAAGCAACGGGATGGCCAGCAATCCTTCGGTGGACTCCGAATTGAGGATGTTCCGTGACGGACAAGTCAAAACGCTGTCTGATGGTCTAGGCCCGATATCCGTGTCCGACGACGGGAACACCGTCTATTGCTTTAAGGCCACTGGCAAAAACGACAGCAGCGGGGAAAGCGAACTGGCCGAATTGGCCTGTGTCAACGCCAATACCGGCAACGTCAAAACCATCTGCAAGGACTCCCATGGCGACTATACGGTGAACTTGGAGAGCACTGAGATAGTCTACGGCACTGAGAGTGGCTATTACTACCTAGCAAAGGATGGCAAGCCCCAACTGATCGGCAAGTACCAATATATGAGCCTGATGCTGCCGAGCAACGCCTATGGCGCAAAGAGCCTGAAGGGACAGACCTACCAAGGGGACAGCAGTTATAAAGACTTCAACACTACGGCTTTTTACTTGGACAATGATGCAAAGGTGATACCTGTTGTCAGCAAAGCTGACAACTGCTGGCTCAGCGCCGATGCTCAAGACATCTATTACTTGAAAGACGCCGGAGTAAAAAGCAGCAACATTGTGGTCGGCAGTCTTTGCCGTCGGCCAGTGCATGCCAACGACAAAGCTGCTGGCGCAGGGCTGTCCAGCGGTGGCCAGTCAAGCGGCGTTGAGCAGAAGCTGGCAGAAAACGCCACCGAGTATGCGGTTTCAACAGATCAATCGCAGGTCTACTTTGTTGACTCCAAAAACAACTTGGTATTCGTGCAGGAGGATTTGAAAACAAAAACGGTTGCCAAAGAGGTCGATCCATACTCCTTGCTGATGTCTGCCGACGGCTATCTTTATTTCGCCGCAAATGACATCAGTCAAGACTCTTGGCTGAGATGCTCGCGTCTCGGCGGCAGCCCACAGCAGCTTATCGAGAACATCGAGCACTGTGAGCGGTTCCCTGCGGGCATTTACGTATATACATTGAACATAGAAGCTCAACCTTATATAGATGTTAACTTGTTAAAGGGAGCCGACACCCCGCTGAAACTTGCAGAAGTGGTGAGTCCAGTTTCAGAGGGCTATCCGCAAAACGATGGTCTCTGAGGCATGGGGCAGTACTGCACAATCTGGCAAATGACCGAGCAGCGACACCGGACTGTTTATTGAAAGGCTCTGGTTGACCGGTCGGTCGGATGCCTGCTAGATGCGCCGTCGGCTTCCAATGCTAATGACCATGCCGGTAAGCGAGCCTGCCAAGATAAGCCAACTCCAGATTGCCGGTGCGATCACTCCTGCGGTCAAAGACGGTGGAGCCAGCCACATTGCCCAAGCTCCGGAATTGCTGTATTTGTTCATTTGCACCGCTAAATAAATATCAGCAGCGAAAAAGGCTATGATGGCGAGAATAGAAACGATAGTCATCAGAATAAAGAATCTGCCGTCGAATTCTCTGTTGAAAAACGTTTTCACAAGGTTTACTAGCGCCCAGGTTATGGCAACGATCCAAAGCAGGATGGCAACGACGGCAAAGGCGAGGATGTTGTCCCCGTAGGCTCCAAGGATAGACCCGGTATGGATCAAATCGATGAGAGATGCGCTTTTAGACGGAGCGTAGTGATGGGAGTAGCCGACCGTGACCGTAACACATGGTAGCAGGAGGGCACAGGCCCCCAGCAGCACACCCCATACGGAGAGTATTTTCTGCATGGTCGTCGAGTTTGGCTGCACCGTTGATGTCATGTTCGGCTGGCCAGGGGTAGACGCAGAAGCCGGATAAACCGGGTTTTGGTCTGCCGGTGTTCCGGGGCCTATGACGGTGGGGCCTACGGCGGCAGAGCTGGCGGCGAAATCATAGCCACAGCTGCTGCAGTATCTCGAATTACCGGTAGCCTCTTTACCACAGTTTGGGCAAAACATAGCACTCCTTCTGTCATCGGTTCAGTTCTCTCTCCCAGCCATTACAGATAACATTATAGAGGAAGCTGTTTGTCCATTGCGTCGGATGCTCGTCTTGCTTGCAATCTGGCGCAACAGCATTGAATCGGCGTTTTCCTAGGGAAGCGCCGAATAATCCCGAACTACGGCCATTGTCGGCTCCGGGCGGCAATCCTTTCTCCTGATCAGCAGGGCTAAAGATTGCGACTCGGGGTCGTGTGGGGCGGAATTGTGAGCTAATCGGCGCTTTTCTATGGAGGTTTTGGTCGGGGCTGTCAAGATCAGCCAACCCTAAGATAACAACCTAACATCTGTAACTTGCAATACATCTAATTTGTAGTAGAATACGCTTGATACCGCAACTTACCCGCTTTCATGTTAGAGGCTTGCGGCAAGAGTCACCGACTTCAATGTGGGTTGTAAACATCAAAACCCGTGAGCCAATCAGGGGTAGATGAGGAAGGATCGGCACGATGGGAATATTAGACAACATTCAAAGTGGTTTGAACAGAGGAGTAGACAGTGCCGGACGGGCGACACGGAAGATCCAGCTTAACGCCCGGCTCAAAGAAGTCGACAGGCGGCGTGATGAGCTGCTTGCCCAATTGGGGGCGAGTCTTTTCCAGGAAGCCAGGAATACCCCGGCGCTCTACGATCCACGCGAGTCCCTTTTCCGGTCAATTGACGAGCAAGATAGCGAGCGAAACACCTTGCTGGCCGAGATAGACAGTATCGATAAGCAGACCCAAGCAAGCACCATGGCCAAAACCATGACCACCTGCCCCAGCTGCGGCAAGAGCGTTAGCGTGGGTGATGCGTTCTGCACTGGCTGCGGCTTCAAACTTGACGATGGCAGTGCTGACAGCAGCGATAGTGCTGCTCCACAGAGATTTTGCATCAGCTGCGGTACGCCCATGGTACCTGATATGAAGTTCTGCATGAATTGTGGCACTCAGCAACCTGAAGAGGTGTGTGCGGTGACAGCACCGATCTAATGCTGAAACCCAGTCATTGCGGTTTTGACCCGCAATCTTTCTCCTGATCAGTAAGGCGAAGCGGTGTCTTCTGCGTATGCAGCGGGTCTTTGTGGTCGTCTTTTTTCTGGCCGACTGTGCCGGTGTCGCGGTTTTTGAAGCGTAGCTCGCGGCCATAGCCTACGGCCTGTTCGCCGAAACGGTCACGCACCCTATCGGTGGCCTCCACCAGCGCAGGCTTGAGCTTCGGCGGTTTTTCCTGACTAGCAGCTGCGCTCTGGTTCACAGACGCTCCTGCTTCGACTACCGTTGCCGTTTCGTCTGCTGACCCGTCACCGTCGAACAAGCTCATCTGCCCCACACTGGCTCCGGGTACCTCACCGCCGCTGGCCGTGCTGCTCACCGCCGCCGCTGCTGAAAAGCCGGAGATCCCTATCCCCACCAGCCGTACCGCCTCGCCTGGCCGCCAGATCTGCGGCAGTAGCCGCACGGCCAGCGGGGCGAATACCTGCTCGTTGTCCAGCGGGTGGGGCATGGTGCGCTGGGCGGTGCGGATCGAGAGGTCGGTGTAGCGCAGCTTCAATGTCACTGTGTGGCCGGCCAATGCCTTGTGGCGTAGGCGGCGGCCGACTTTGGCAGCGATCATCACTATCGCTTGGCGCAGCTCCTCAGCTTCACTGAGGTCGGTGGAGAAGGTCATCTCGTTGGAGACGGACTTCACCGTGTCGTCTGCTTCAACTGGCGATGGGTCCACCCCCAAACAGCGATCCCGCATTAGCTCGGCGTTCTTCCCGAAGATGCTGTGCATCAGGATATCATCGGCACAGGCCAGCTCGCCGAGGCTGTGGATGCCGAAGTCAGCCAAGCGGCGGGCGGCTGCTGGGCCAACGCCGGAAAGCACACGCACCGCCAAGGGCGCTAGGAAGGCCGCTTCGCCGCCGGGGTAGACAACTGTCAGGCCGCGTGGCTTGTCTTGGTCGGAGGCTATTTTGGCAACGGTCTTGGAGCTGCCCAAGCCGATGGAGCAGGTAATGCCGAGCGCTGCCACTGCCTCGATGATGCCTTGTGCCAGTTGTACTGGGTGGTCGCGGACGTAGTGCCCTGGCGAGACATCAAGGAAGGCCTCGTCGATCGAAACCTGCTGCAGCCGGGGCGACACGCTGGTGAGGACACCCATCACCTGTTTGGACATCTCGATGTAACGGGGGAAATTGCCGGGCGTCCAGATGGCCTGCGGGCAGAGCTTCTCGGCAGTGGTCGAGGGCATGGCCGAGCGCACCCCGAAGTGACGTGCCTCATAGGAGCAGGTGGCCACGACGCCGCGGCGTTTCGAGTCGCCGCCGACGATCACCGGCAGCCCACGCCACTCGGGATGGTCAAGTTGCTCGACCGATGCGAAGAAGGCATCAAGGTCGATAAGCATGATGGCCGGCCCATCCCAAGGCAGCATGGCCTCGACAGGTCTATGGGTGCGATCAGGCATCACAGGCAATCTCCAAGCGAACAGGTGTTCGTATATCTCCCATAGTAACACAGGCGTTGGCGGCGTGCATTTGACGAAACGAGCAAGTTGCCGTAGCATTCGAGAATATAACAGTTGAACGTTGAGCGAGGGGAGTAACATGGCGGTAATCGAGATCGAGTCCTTGGTAAAACGCTTCGGGAAGGTGTCGGCCTTAGACGGGGCTACTCTTTCTGTGGAGCCAAGCGAGGTTTACGGGTTCATCGGCCCCAATGGTGCTGGTAAATCCACCACTATCCGCGTCTTGTTGGGGATTTTGAAGGCCAATGCCGGCTCGGCGCGAATCTTCGGTGCCGATGCTTGGCGCGATGCGGTGGCCATCCACAGGCGTATCGCCTATGTGCCCGGTGATGCCAACCTTTGGCCGAACCTTACTGGCGGTGAGGTCATCGACCTCTTTTTACGGCTGCGCAAGTCAGGGCAGCGCCGCTATCGCGACGAGCTTATCCAGCGCTTTGACTTCGACCCCAGCAAAAAGTGCGGCAGCTACTCTAAGGGCAACCGCCAGAAGGTGGCCCTGATCGCGGCTTTTTCCTCTGATGCCGAGCTGTTCATCCTCGACGAGCCGACCAGTGGCCTAGACCCTTTGATGGAGATGGCCTTCCGGCAATGTGTTTCCGAGGTCAAAGGGCGAGGTGCGACGGTCTTCCTCTCTAGCCATATCCTTTCTGAGGTGGAGGAGCTCTGTGACCGTATCTCGATTATCCGCCAAGGCCGGATCATCGACACTGGCAGCTTGGACGAGCTGCGCCACCTGACCCGCAACCGGGTCAGCATCACTGTGGCTGACCCCCGTGAGTTCGAGGGGCTGGAGAGTCTGCCGGGGGTTTACAACCTGAGCCTGGACGATGCTGAGAGCACCGCCCGCTTCGATATGGATAACAGTCAGACGACGGTGGTGCTCGGCTTATTGGCCAACCGGCGCGTCACGCACCTCTCCTGCACACCGCCGACCCTCGAAGAGCTCTTCATGAGCCACTACGCAGGCAGGTGAGCTGCGATGCTTGGGGCAGCTGAGCCTGCAACCTGGCGTAACGGCATCAATCGGCGATCTTTGGCTATTCAAGGCTCGCTTGGGCTGATCCGCTTTATCCTCCGCCGTGACCGTCTTTATCTGCCGTTATGGATAGTCGCCGTGGTTATCGTAAACGTTGCCTATGCTACACAGATGTCAGATTTTCTCGGTGATGATGCCTCTCGGCAGGCATTGTTGGAGATGCTCAAGAACCCGGCAATGGTCGCCATGATGGGAGTAAGCTACGGCACCGAGATCGGCCAGCTATACGCGCAGTTCATGCTGATTTGGGCGGCAGCTCTGGCGGCCGTCTTCAACATCATGCTGGTCATCCGGCACACGCGCAAAGACGAGGAAGAAGGGCGTCTGGAGATGCTCTCTTCGCTACCGCTGGGCAGGAATGCCCAGCTTGCCGCGACATTGGCTGTTGCCTTGCTTGCCGACCTGCTGATTGCCGGGTTTTCCAGTGCCTGTTTTGCGGCCATCGACATCCAAGGTATCGGTGCTGGCGGCGGTGCGGTGATGAGCTTTGCAGTAGCTGCCACCGGCTTTGCCTTTGCTGGCTTGGCGGCCTTTGTTGCCCAGCTCTGTGCGACCGCCAAGGTGGCCAACGCGCTGGCCTTTGTCGCCCTCGGGGCGGCCTATCTGCTGCGCGCTATGGGTGATGTTGCCAACGAGGCGCTGGCCTTGGCCTCGCCGCTTGGCCTAGCAGAGCGTGTTCAAGCCTGGGCGGCCAATTTGGCTTGGCCGATAGCGGTATTGGCCGCCGAAGGTTTGGCGTTTTTCGCGCTGGCTTTCGTGTTCTCTTCGCTGCGTGATGCCAATGCTGGCATCCTGCCCGCCCGTCTGGGCCGCCGCCATGCCAGCCCTTGGCTGGCCGGCGACTTGGGGCTGGCATGGCGGCTGACTCGCAGTTTGTCTATCGGCTGG
>JGI20171J29575_12612813_pt1 | contig 48062 bp, 33 predicted proteins | sample TergutNc150P4_FD_29575 | JGI IMG/M metagenome (IMG submission 29575)
CCGCCCCCGCCCCTGCGGCCGCCTCCGGCCCCGCCCCCGCCTCCGCCCCAGCGCCCGCGGCCTGCCCCGCCCCCGCGGCCGGCCCCGCGCCCTCTTGCCCTGCTGACCTTGGCATCCAGTTGCTCGGCCCGTCTCCCTGCGTGATCTCCCGCAGCAAGGGCAAGCACCGCTGGCACATCCTAGTCAAAGCGCCTTATCAGACCAGCGACGGTCAGCCCTTCGACCTGTCGACCTGGCTGTCTGCGGCACTAGGCAAGCTGAGGCCCAACCCCCAAGTCATCCGGGTAGTCGATATAGACCCCTACGACATGATGTAGCTACTGGTTGCGGTCCGGCTTGGGCTCGCGGGCTCGAGTCCAAACACCAGCTCCACCATCTTCACCATCCTTGGCGGCTGATCCTCCTTACCGGAATTCTTGGCAGATGACTATCCCTATCGGAATCTGAGATTCCAAGGCTAGTTTCTGCGGAAAAATCGGACTTGTGCGAAGTGAAAAGCGAAAATATCGCCAAAACTGATGTTATTGAGGCTGATTTTTGCCCTTTTTAAGCGCTGCAACAAGAATATGTTTCGCACAAGTCCGATTTTTCCGCAGAAACTGGCAAGATGATCTCAGAAGCACAACGGCTTCTCTCGGTGTTACGATTTCAAGATTCATGTTACCAGACTGTTGCTATAAACCCCAGCATCCTTGGTGTTACGAATTTGAAATTCGTGTTACTATAGCCATACCCTAACCAGTGCAGTGGCGTTTCTGCAAATAGGGATGCCGCTCGGGTCGCGCACCGACATCCTCGCGACAAGGGCGGTATCCCGCAGGCAGGAGCGCTGCTGCCGAAACCCAATTCGACTAGGAGGAATAAGTTCATGCACATACCCGACGGAATGCTTGATCCGAAGACATTCGGCACTCTGTGGGCTGGGGCGGCCGGTGCGATAGGCTACGCCAGTGTCTGGGTGCGGCGGCATTTTGACAGCTCGCGGATCGTGCTGATGGCCGTTTTGGCTTCGCTGATATTTGCCTTCCAGATGCTCAACTTCCCTATTGCCGGCGGTACCAGTGGCCATTTCGTGGGTGCCTCGCTGGCCGGCATCCTGCTTGGCAGTTGGCCGGCGGCCATCGTCATGAGCGCCGTGCTGATCATCCAGTGCCTGTTTTTCGGCGACGGCGGCGTGACGGCGCTGGGCGCTAACATCATTAACATGGGTGTTATAGGTGCTTTTTTGGCACCGCTCATCTACCGCCTGGTCTGCCGTATCCACCCCGGCTATCTGACCAAGCTGCTCGGGGCTGGCATCGGCGCCTTCTGTTCAGTGGTGGTTACATCGGCAGTGGTGGCCTTGGAGCTTTGGATCTCGGGCAGCGCCCAGTTCTTCGCTGTTCTTGGTGCCATGACCTTCTGGCATGTCTTCATCGGTATCGGCGAGGGTATTATCACGGCCGGCATCGTCGCCTACGTGGCGCGGGTACGCCCGGCAATCCTCGAAGGGGGAGAAGACTCCAACCGGCGCTCTACGGCCAGCGTGGCTGTGGTTTTCGGCGTTTTGGCCCTCGCTGGCAGTGTCTTCTCCTTCTTGGCCTCTACTCATCCGGACGGGCTGGAGTACGTCTACGAGACTATGGGCATCGGCACGGCACCGCTGCCGGAGTCACCGCTGCTGTCATCACCGATGCAAGACTACCTGTTGCCCGGCGTTGCCAATGACCAACTGGCGGGTATTGGTGCCGCGATCATCGGCACGGTGATCGTCGGTCTGGCGGTCTGGGCCTTGGCCTTGGGGCTGGTGCGCCGCCGGACGAAGCAGAAGAGCATCTCGGAAAGTGCCAGCTAAGCCCGCGCCCGAACAACTCGACAACCGAGCCGCTGCTGCCGCCGCAGACACTGCGGCGGCAGCGCCGTTAAGGGTCGTCTCACCGCAGGGGCGGCTGTTGGCTGCCGTGGTGCTGGTCTTCGGCATCGTCTTGGGGGCACCACATCAATTGCTGATCGTGGCGGCGCTGGTGGCCTTGGTGTTGTTGGTCGCTTACATCGTCCAAGTCAGCATCCGCCGCATCCTGCTGCGCAGCTTGGTGGTGCTGCCGATATCCGGCATGATCTCCCTCTTCTGGCCGTTGCGGCTGGTGCAGCAATGGAATCTCGACGGCCTAGCCAGCGCCTACGCCCAAGGCTGGTCGCAGATGCTGACTTTGATTATCACGCCTTGGCTATGCGTACTGGTAATGATGCTACTGATCGCGACCTGCCATCAAGCCGACCTGCTCTATGCCGTCAAACGCCTGCACCTGCCGCATGTCCTGGTCTTGCTGTTGAGCTTCATGTACCGCTACGCCGACACCCTACGCGCCCAGCTACGAGCCAGCCACCGGGCGCTAGCCGCCCGGGCACCGAAGATGGGAACCCGCCGCCAAGTGCTGCTCTATGGCAACTTGGCCGGCTCGATGTTGGTGCGCGCCTACGACCGCGGCGAGCGCATCCATGCGGCGATGCTCGCCCGCGGCTTCAACGGCATCCTGACCCATAAGCGCGAAGAGCGCATCGGTACACCCGACATCGCCCTGATCCTCGGTGCCGCGCTGCTGTCCGTGGCGCTCTATCTGGTATAGGAGATAGCCACCTATGAGCTGCTCCATAGTCTATGACAAAGTCAGTTACACCTACCCTGATGGCACTCAAGCCCTGCGTGAGCTGAGTTTCACCCTGGACCATGGCGAGCACGTGGCGCTGCTCGGTCCCAACGGCGCTGGCAAAAGCACTATCATGCTGCTTTCCAACGGTGTGCTGCTACCCTCGTCAGGCAGTGTTACGGTGGGCACGGTGACGTTGGCCAAAGACACCCTGGTACCGATTCGCCAGCGCGTTGGCCTGCTCTTCCAAGACCCTGACGACCAGATGTTCATGACCACGGTGCGTGACGACGTGGCCTTCGGGCCGTTGAACCAAGGCCTGGCTGCCGCAGAGGTGGAGCAGCGTGTGTGGCAAGCGCTGCAGGATGTCGGCCTGGACGAACAGGCCGACAAGGCTCCCCAAGAGCTCTCCTTCGGCCAGCGCAAACGGGCGGCCCTAGCCACCATCTTGGCCATGGAGCCGGATTTTCTGATCCTCGACGAGCCATCCAGCAACCTCGACCCCCGCGGACGGCGCCGGATGATGGAGCTGGTGCGCAAGCTGCAGCACACGGTGCTGATCGCCACCCACGACCTAGACATGGCTTGGGAGCTGTTGCCACGTTCCATAATCATCGATGCCGGCCAGGTAATAGCCATAGGCCCCACCCAAGAGCTACTGTGCGATGAGGCCCTACTAGAAGCCCACGGCCTGGAACCCCCCGCCGCCGTACGCTATGGGGCTGTCGGCCGACGCACAGATAGATAAGTTGGGAGCATAATGATTTGTTTAACTTGATAAAAGTGTGAACATACATATATGTGCTTTGTCGAATATTGTGATGTCTGCGGTTGTCAGTTCTACCGAGGGTTCTCTGGTTGGTTGAGGCTGTGGGCAAGGTCTTGCCTGAATGGCTTAATTTTGGCTTGCATACTGGCGGGTGTTGCCATGACAGTTGTCCTTATTGTCAAGTTCATAGGCGCCCTTTTCCGGTAGTCCTTCAACTGCACGTGGCAAGCATAGGGGGACAGGCATTCCGCGCCGCCCCCGCGCCGTCCCCGCGCCGCCCCCGTGCCGCCCCCGTGCTGTGCTGCCATACGGAGCTGATCCAAGGGTGGTTTGCTGTCTGCGCATCATTGGTAATTAGTACTAAATTCTCCAATGCTGCCTGAGCTGTGATGATGCAGTCGAAAGGGTCACGGTGCCCCCAGCCCATGCTACCGGCCAGAAGAGTGTGGGCAGCAGTTAGGCAAAGGCTTTCGACTCCCAGCTGGCGGGCAAAACTTTCGTAGTTCTCAACAACAACCCCATAGCTTTCATCGAGCTTGCCAAGGCGACGCTTATTGGCTATTTCAAAGTTCAAAGTCAGTGCCATTTTCACGCTTAACTCGGTGCCGCCTAAGGTGCCGAACTACGATTTCGGCTGGGAGGAACAAGCTCATACATATACCCGACGGAATGCTTGACCCGAAGACCTTCGGCACCCTGTGGGCAGGTGCAGTCGGCGCAGTAGGCTATGTTGGGGTGTGGCTGTGTAAGCACTTCGATGTGAGCCGTCTCGCATCGCCCTGGTGAGTTTGCAGATAATTTTGCTTTCCCAGCGGTTTCCCATACCGTGCTGGGAGTAATATCATGTTACACTCAAAGGCGGATAAAAATTTAGCTTTCTTGGACACAGCTCTGGGGCGAGCGGCTATGCTGTATGCGACGAGACGGGGTTGACCACGAGAGATTGAGCACGTGGTGCCTGATGTGTCCAGTGTGCTTGAAGCGCACAAAGCACATGCCACCGATGTGCGGCGATGAAGGGAGTATTCCGATGGATGAGCAACTTGGCCTCCTGTTGCGGGAGGTTGACCGTAAGAAAACTGAACTGGCTGAGAAACCTAACCTGTCTCCAGATGCCGACGAGGCGTATCGGGAGCAATTTTTATATAGGAGCATCTATCATAATAACGCCATCGAGGGCAACCAGCTGACGCAGGAGGAAATCCAGCGCATGCTGCAAGGCAACGAGGTAATCCCGAACAAGCCGCTTTCCGACCACATTGCGGTTGTCGGCTGCTACGATGCCATCAGGCTGGCCAGACGCTATGTTGCCCAGCAGACTCGGATTACCGAGCACGAGATCCGCAACTTGCATTACCGGATGCTAATCAGCGACCAAGAGGCCTCCGGGGTCTACCGCAACTACAATCTGATGATCAACGGCCATCGTCCGACCTCCTACGAGAAAATCGCCTACAAAATGTTGCAGCTTTCCGAGGCCAAGCCGTCGGAGTGTGTGCACCCGATCGAGGCTATCGCTTTCTATCACCTGCGGTTTGAGAAGATCCACCCCTTCGGGGACGGCAACGGCCGGGTCGGTCGCCTGATCATTAACCTGATGCTGGAGCAACAGGGCTACCCACCGGTAATCATCAAGCTGGACGACCGTGCCACCTATTACGACGCGCTCAACGCCTATGACGGCTTAGACGGCAAGCCGCAAGTCAAGCCGATGCAGATACTGCTCGCCAAGCTGATTTCCGAGCAGTTAGACGAGCTTTTGGCGCTTTAGCGGGGTGTTGTGTGCGCATTATAGTCGCCCCTGACCCGGTATTGAAAAAAGTTGCCGAGCCTGTGGAGTTGGCGGAGCTGTCGCGTCTGCGCTCCACAGCGGCCAAGATGGCCAAGCTGATGTACAGCAGCCAGGGATGTGGTCTAGCGGCACCACAGGTCGGCCTGTCCAAGCGGATTATCGTGGTTGATGCTGAATGGGGTCAACAAGATGCCGAAAGCGGCGAGGAGAAGGCGCAGAATCCCACCACCTTTGTCAATCCGGTAATCAAACGCAGTTGGGGAGAAAAACTACGCTGCGACGAGGGCTGTCTCTCGGTACCCGGCATAACCATTCCTATTGAACGTTATCAAAATGTCGAGGTGGAGGCTATCGACTTGGACGGCCAGACCTTTACGATTTGTGCTGAGGGCTTTCATGCCCGGGTGCTGCAACATGAGATTGACCATTTGGATGGTCTGACGATGTTTGAGCATCTCGACCCGATTCAGCGTATCGATGCCTTTAGGCTCTACGAGGAGGCTCTGCTCGCCGGAGCCAAACCGGGTGATGTTAGTATGCCTGGTGCCTGAAAAGCTGTGGGGAGGCTGCACTGATATGGGTACCGCTAGGGAGATGCCGACTAATGCCCAAGCTACAGCCATTGCGGGCTTGACCCGCAACCTTTTGCCTGATCAGCAGGGAGAAAGATTGCGGCCCGGGGGTTGCAGTGATGGGTCTTTTGCGTTGGCTGACACTTCCCGAGGCCACGAGCTGGGCCACGAGCTGGGCCACGAGCTAGGCCACGAAATCCTGCGGGTCGTCTTCATTGGCACTTCGGAGTTCTCATTGCCGGCGCTCGCAGCATTGTTGGGTGCACCTGACCGCTTTGAAGTGGTACTGGTGGTTTCGCGTCCCGATGCCCGCTCCGGACGTGGTCAGAAGCTGGTTGCTTCGCAGGTCAGCGCGTTGGCACTGGAGGCGGGCATTCCCCTGGAGCAGCCTGCTGGCCTAGGTTCTGGGTCAGAGCGGCACCGTGATGAGCTGGCGGCACGCATCAAGCAGCTTGACCCGCATTTCGGCGTAGTGGTCAACTACGGCCTGTTGTTGCCTGCCGAGATCATCGATACCCCGCGTTTCGGCACCCTTAACATCCATGGTTCGCTTCTGCCCCGCTGGCGCGGTGCCGCTCCCATTCAGCGCGCTATCTTGGCCGGTGACGCCGAAACCGGCGTTTGCATCCAACAAGTGCGACCGCAGTTGGATGCTGGACCGGTTTACGCCAGTTATCGGACTACGGTTGGCGACAAGTATTTCGCCGGGCTTTCAACCGAGCTGGCTGAAAACGGTGCCCGCTTGCTGGTAAACTGTCTGCCCGCGATTGCTGCTGGTGGCCTACAGGCGCAGGAGCAAGACGAGTCGTTGGCCACTTATGCTGAGAAGCTGGCTCCGAACGAGCTTGGTCTTGACCCGGCAGCCAGCGTGGCGGAGAACTGCCGCCGAGTGTGCGCCGCTGACAGCCGGGCACCTGCCCGGGCGGTGGTTGCCGGCCGTCGGCTGCGGGTGTTGCGGGTCCGAGAGGCGGAGGATACGCCCGCCGCCGCGCCGCCCGCGTCGGTTGCCCCTGCCGTTTTGCCTGCTGCTGTTCCTGGCTCTGTGGCCTTTGTCAACAAGCGGCTGTTGCTTGCCGCTCAAGACGGTTGGCTGGAGCTACAGGAGGTGGCTCCAGAATCAAAGCATCCGATGACCGGCGCTGCCTTTGCGGCAGGGCTGCCGGCCCTGCAAAAGCCCACGGCCACGCTGCCCTCTCAGCCGCAAGAGTGGAGCGTCTGGAGATGAGCAAGCTGACTTGGGCGCGTAGCAGCGCTTTGAAAGTCTGCCGTGAGGTGCGTTCTCGCAATGCTTTTGCCCGGCCGCTGATCGATCGTTACATCCATACCGCTGTCCAGCCGGGGAGCGAGCAGGCCTTCGCCACTCGTTTGGTGCTCGGGGTGGTTTCTACCAGCGGCGAGCTCGACCTGATCATCCAACGTGCCCTGCCGAATAACCCGCCAGAGCACAATTTACTGGATGCCCTGCGGATCTCGGTTTACGAGATGGCCTTCCTCAAAAAACCGGCCTATCTGGCCGTCAGCCAGGGGGTAGAGCTGGCACGGAGCATTAACCCTCATTCTACAGGGTTCGCCAACTGGGCCTTGCACCGCATCGCTGAGAGCCTGACGGGCTTTCCTTGGGGCAACCCCGCCGCTGATGTCTCGGCGCTCGCCCATCTCCAGGCCTTCCCGGCTTGGTTCGCCGAACGGCTGATCGACGAGCTGGGCTGGGACGTAGCCAGTGAGTTCATGTCAGTTTCCAACCAACCGGCTCCGACCTTCCTAGTTGATGTGGCCAACAACAAAAGTCTGCGCGTCAATGCCAAGGAGCTTGCCGACTATCGTGAGGCTATTGTCGCCGGACATTATCTGGTAGTGGATGCCAACGCCCAACGGGTTGCCCAGATCGCTGCCGAACAGCTGTTGAAGCGGGCCGAACAGGTCAAACAGCCGACCTTTCTGGAAATCGGCAGCGGTCGGGGCAGCAAAACCGTGCTGATCAACTTGGCCGCCCATCGGGCTGGCTGTAGCTATCATCATCATGCGCTGGACATCCATGAGTTCAAGAATCGTTTGCTCAGCGAGCGGATTCGGCTTTATGGGCTTCAGGGCGTCTATCCGTTGACGGGCGATGCCCGCAAGCTTTCCGACTTGGTGTCTGAACGGCGGCTGCCTGCTCAGTTCGACTGCGCCTTCATCGATGCCCCCTGTTCTGGCAGCGGCACCCTGCGCCGCCATCCGGAGATCCGTTGGGCGCTTAACACCCTGACCATCAGTTCCTTGGCCGCTCGTGCTCAAGAACTGCTCGCTGAGGTCGCTTTGCATATCGCCAAAGGCGGCTCTTTGGTTTATGCTACCTGTAGTGTAATGCGCGAGGAAAACGAGACCACGGTCAAGCGTTTTCTGCGCAGCCCGATAGGCCAGCTGTTCGAGCAGGCCGAGAGTTTCAGAAGCACGCTCAGCATCGGTGGCGGGGATGTTCACTATGCGGCGGTATTAAAGAGAAGAGGATAGGGAATCAGTATGCAAACTGCTTTGATCATGCAAGTTTTGGAAGTCGCCGAAAAGGCGGCAATTGCTGCGGCCGTTTGGAACGGTCGAGGCGACAAGGTTGCAGCCGACCAAGCGGCAACAACGGCGATGCGCGAGGCATTCAATGCCATCCCCTTCAGTGGCCGCATTGTCATTGGCGAGGGGGAGCGCGACGAGGCGCCGATGCTCTTCATCGGCGAGGAACTGGGAAGTGGCGGTGACCCGATTGATATCGCGGTCGACCCGTTGGAAGGCACCAATCTTTGCGCCTACAACCGCGCCAATGCTCTGACCACTATTGCCATTGCGCCCCGTGGCGCCCTGCTCTATGCGCCGGACACCTATATGTGGAAACTGGCCGCCGGGGCTCAAGCGGCCAAGAACGGCGACCTGCACATTGACAATTCCCCGCAGCAGAACGTGCGAGCAGCGGCGGCAGCGCTGGGTAAGTCGGTAGAGGACCTGAATGTCTGCATTCTGCTGCGTGACCGCCATCAAGAGCTTATCGCCGCCGTGCGCGCCTGCGGTGCTCGCGTCAGTCTGATTGACGACGGCGATGTCTTCGGTGCTATTGCCACTGCCGTCCCGGGCACTGGCATTGACCTCTACTTGGGCAGTGGCGGTGCTCCGGAAGGCGTTTTGGCAGCTACTGGCCTCAAGGCCATCGGTGGTTTTTTCATGGGCAAGCTGGATTTCGCCATCGATCCGAAGGGCGTAGAAAAGCGCCAGCGGGCGGAGAAGACCGCCGAGGTTGATCTGGATGCTGCCTTGTCAATGGATACCCTGGTGCGCTCCAGCGATGCTGCCTTCATCGCCAGCGGTGTCACTGACGGTGAAATGCTGGCCGGGGTGCGCATCGACCCCTCGGGCTCGGTGACCACCACCTCCATCATCATGAATGCCGCTGACCAAACCGTGCGTTTCGTGCGCAACACCCGTCGTAGTGCCCAAGGAATAGTGCGCTTTTAGGGAAACGCCGATTTAACGTCAAGCCCTGTCCCACACAGGCTTTGACCCGCAATCTTTTAGGATAGTGATCAGGGGAAAGATTGCCGGTCAAGCCGTCAGTGACTGCAGTTCGGGACTAATCGGTGTATCTCTAGGCTTAGCTGGTCGAACTTTGTTATCATGTTTTAAGTACCAGACGGTACTCGTGTTCTTTCGGGAGCTGCATCAGCGGCTGAGAGGCGGTCTGCGGGCCGCGACCGAAAAACGGCTGCCAAACTGACAGCAGCGTCGCCGGCACACCAAGCGGTGCGGTGCAGCTAAGCTTCAGCGATGCCTTGTGGCGGCCCAGAGCGTTCCGGTAATGCGGAGCGGCAAAGGAGGAATTGTCGTGCGTAATGCAAGAATCCTGACCATCGTGGAAATTGCCCTGTCCATTGCTTTGGCGGTGGTGCTTAACCTGCTGGCTCTACGGCTGCCCATCAATATCGCCGGCGGTTCCGTCTCGCTGGCCATGCTGCCCATTGCCGTGCTGGCCATGCGGCGCGGTATGTGGCCGGGCGCACTGGCCGGCACGATCTTCGGCCTTTTGGATCTTTGGATGAACCCGTGGATTGTTTTTCCCTTCCAAGTGCTGCTGGACTACCCTGCGCCCTATTTGCTTTTTGGTTTGGGCATTGGCCTGATTGCTCATTTGTACTGGCAATTGGCAAAAAAGCCAGAAGGGCTGTTGACCGAGTCGCAAGGGGATACGCTCAATCGCCAGTTCTTAGGCTCGTTGATCATCGTCTTGGCCATGCTGGTCGGCGGCATCCTGCGCTATGCGACGCATGTGTTTTCCGGGGTGCTCTTCTTCTCTGAGAACGCCGTTGGCCAAAATGTTTGGATTTACTCCCTAGTCTATAACGTCAGTTATTTGGGGCCATCGCTTGTTGGTTCCATTGTCTGCGCTTTGATCCTCGTACCGATTCTGGAAGTTGCGGTACCCGTCAAACGTGACATTCGTAAGACCGCCGCTGCCAAGGCTGCCCCCGATACAGCCATCGCTAAAGCCGCCGTTGATAAGGCTACTGTTGATGAGGCTAGCGGGGCTGCCGCCGACAAAGGCAGGTGAAGGTGTGAGCAAAGATTCACGTTTTGTTCTGCTGGTATCTGGGTCGCCACGCGGAGCGTCTGCCGAGCTGCTCTGGGAGCTGGCCTCCGGCATGAGCTTTGTGGTGGCGGTTGATTCCGGGGCGGAGTGGTGCCGGGCAGCAGGCGTCATTCCCGATCTGTTGATCGGCGACCTAGACTCCTGCACAGCAGAGAGCCGCGCTGCTTTTGCCACCCAAGACGTAGAGGTACTTGTCTTTCCGGTGGATAAAAACGCCAGCGACTTGGAGCTGGCCATAGACGAGCTGGTGACTCGGGGCTTTAGCGACTTGGTGGCCACCAATGTTACCGGTGGCCGTACCGACCACGAGCTTGCCGCCCTGGGAAACCTAGTCGCGGCCGGCGAGCGCGGCCTGGCGGTCACGGCGGTCGAGCCCCAAGAGACCCTGATCTTCATGAATGCCCCCGGGGTACGGCAGGAATTGAAACTGAACTTCGGAGAAGGCATCAGCCTAGAAAACGCTCCAACTGTATCGCTGATCCCTTGGGGCGCAGCGGCTGAGGTCAGTGCCAGCGGCTTCAAATGGCCGTTGGAGAAGGCCACCCTTTTGCCTACTGCATCCCGAGGCGTCTCGAATATCCCAGTAAGCGCAGAACCCCGAATATACCTGCACCAAGGTGCCCTGATAGTAGTGGTGCAAACCCCAGCGCTACCCTAGAAAATATGACCGATGACAAATTGACCGGAGCCTCCACTGTGCAAGCCGTGGGCTAGGCGGTAATCAGTTTGTACAACCAAACCAGGGAGACACCGGCTAACCCTCAAACTGCAGTCATTGCCGGCTTGACCGGCAATCGTTCCCCTGATCGGCAAGGTGGAAGCCCGTTTTTTATCGCTCACTTTTCAAAACGAGCGGTAAAACCGTGCGGTCGGGGTTGAGCTGTTCTTCAAGGGTCAGCCTAGGCCAAGTGGCCAAAGGCAGACCGCAGCCATGTGGGGCTTAAGCCAATCTACGGACTCCCCATTAGCCTTTTGATGTTCCTAAGTACAACAGCTCTACTGCTGGTAGGCGTTTTTGTTGGTGGCGCGTGTGTTGTGCTGGCCTTAGGCGTTAAGTTGGCGTTTCCTTGGGTGTTTAGGCGCGCTTGACCTTGCCTGCCTTCAGGCACTTGGTGCAGATACGCGCTTTTTGCACATGGCCGTTGATCTCCACCGTCAGTTTTTGCACGTTGGGGCGGTAGACACGGTTGGTGACCCGATGCGAGTGGCTGACGTTGCGACCCGCTACGGGATGTTTCCCACAAACAGAACAAACCTGAGACATCTCAAACTCCAGTTCTTCAAGGTGGTGGCTCCACCGATTTTGAGCGATGGTGGTCGGAGACGGACTTGAACCGCCGGCACGGGGATTTTCAGTCCCCTGCTCTACCAACTGAGCTACCCGACCACATTTCACTTGCGCAGACGGGGGCGAACCCCGCCTAGGCGGACGGCACCGAGAAGTGGTAAGCCATCCCTGTCAACGTAGCACTCGGAAGGCCAACAACAAATCGGCTGCCCGAGCACTGCACCATAAAAGGCGAACAGCCTGATAATTCTACCAGACTTAAGGCATAGGTCAAGTGCTCAACCGGTTTTCGGGGCCGTCAGGGTACATTAGGGCCTTTCAGCCGATGATTTTTGATATTTATTTGAAGAAAAACCAACCTGACTGGCTTTTTTGGTGATTTTTGCGGTATGCTAGCTTATGCAAGGGATGGGCAAGAACTTGTTACTGGCGACGATTTGGTCCAAAGTAGCGTAAGGGCTTGCCTACAAATAAGTTTGAGAGGATCATAAATGGCAGAAGTAGGGCAAGCGCAAGCAATCAGCAAGGGGAATAGCCTTAGCTCCAGCGGCAAAACAGCAGGCACGGACAAATCTATCTACATAAGTGAAGGGCCCGGTCGGAAAACCCGGTTGATTCTGCGGTTTTTGGTGTGGCTTGCAGTAATCGTTGTCGTGGTGCTGTTGGCGCTGCTGGTCTCCGCTTGGCTGGCAGGTTTCCGTTTTGAGAACGGTCTGCCGGACCTTGGCAAGATGTTCCACTTTATTTTCTACGAGTCCAATTACCATACATAGGGAAGCATCGAAATAAGTAGGCAGCAATGACAGTTCTGGGGAGGGGGGGCAAAAAATCCGGGCACTGTGCCTGGTCAAGCTTGGCTTTTGCCCGGGGGGTGGCCTTTTTCTTTGGCCTCTACGCTGTCTTCAGCCTTATCAGCTTGCTGCTGAACACCGCCTATAATGCCAATATTTGGTGGATAGGCCTGTTGGGCATTCCCGAGTTGTTGGCTTGGGGTTTGCAGTTCTTTGTGGCGCTGGCGCTTCTGGCTTTTAGCTTTAAGCCGCCACGGCGGCTGGGATGGCGCATTGCCGGATCTGCCGTTTGCGCACTGTTTGCTGCTTTGGCCTTAAGAGATGCGGTTCTAACCTGGCTCTTGGCCGGGCAAGGGGTCATCAGGCTCGGGATTTTGTTGCCTTTCTCGCTCTTCATCATGCTGGCCTTTGTCGGTTTGGCGCTGGCGATGTTTTTCGGTTGCCGGTGCCGCCCTGATCATCCGGACCATCGCATTTTACTGGGGCGCCGCTGGCAGCGCTCTTTGCCGAGCCTTGTGATTGCTGCTCTGGCCGTGGCCTTTTCAGGGCTGGCCTTCTCTTGGGGTCAGATTCTTTGCTTTGGCCTCACCGACTATCGGCAGCCTGTGGATGCAGTGGTGATTTTTGGTGCCCAAGCCTATCCGGACGGCACTCCCTCGCCAGCACTGGCCGGCCGGGTTGATGCTGGTATCGAGATGTATCAAGAGGGGTACACGCCCCTCTTGATCATGTCTGGTGCTACGGGCTGGGAAGGCGTTGATGAGGCGGCGGTCATGCAGCGTTACGCAGTACAAAACGGTGTGCCGCCAACGGCAATTGTGGTCGATGGCCAAGGTGCTTCCACCGAGCTGACCGTCAAGAATACCATGCCAATTATCAGGGAGCGTGGTTTGCAACGGGTTGGTGCGGTCAGCTCGTTTTACCACATGGCGCGAATCAAGATGCTTTACTTGGCAGCCGGCCAAGACGTGTTGGCGATTCCTGCCGACGGCAGCAAGGAAGGTGACATGGCGGTTCCGGCTGCGCTCCGGGAGATTCCAGCTTGGTGGTATTATTGGTTCAAGAGTATTTTTGGCACTTGAAGTAAATGAAGTAAATATGTTGGAAGGTAGTTTCGCGGGCGTTTTCCGTGGGGCGCGGTGTTGGCTTGTCAACCAAGCCAAGCTGCGGTATCATAGTTGCCTGTCGCTTTAACAAGCGGCTAATAAAGTATTGGTCTGAAACAGAAAGCGGAATTCTTGGCAAAAGAGAACGCCATCGAGTTGGAAGGCACGGTCGTTGAGCCGTTGCCGAATGCGATGTTTCGAGTCAAACTGGAGAACGGCCACGTGATTTTGGCTCACATCTCCGGAAAGATGAGGATGCATTATATTCGCATTCTACCCGGGGATAAGGTCACGGTGGAATTATCTCCTTATGATCTGAACAGGGGTCGTATCACCTATCGTTTTAAGTGAGGAGGGTGGTTTTGCGGCCATGCTATGGCCTTTAGCAAGACTTTGCTGAGGTTAGGAACAACTACCGCCTGCGGCTGCGGCGTGAAGATATAAAAGTAAGAGAGAGCTCAACTGAAGGGAACGATAAATATGAAGGTACGTCCTTCGGTCAAAAAAATGTGCGACAAATGCAAGATTATCCGGCGCCATGGCCGGGTTCTCGTGATTTGTGAGAATCCTCGCCATAAGCAGCGTCAGGGCTAAGGGAGGAATGCTTAAGTGGCACGTATTTCTGGTGTCGACTTGCCGCGTGAGAAGCGCGTGGAGATCGGCCTGACATCCATCTACGGTATCGGATTGACCACCGCTACCAAGATTTTAGAATCTACCGGGGTCAACCCGGACACCCGTGTGAAAGACCTAACAGAAGAAGAAACTATCAAGCTTCGTGAGTACATCGACAAAAACCTCCAGATTGAGGGCGATCTGCGGCGCGAGGTGTCGCAAAACATCAAGCGCCTGATGGAGATCGGCTCCTATCGCGGCTTGCGCCACCGCCGTGGCTTGCCGGTGCGCGGACAGCGCACCCATACCAACGCCCGGACACGCAAAGGCCCGCGTAAGCAGATAGGAGGCAAGAGGAAGTAATGGCTAAGAAACAGATTCGCACCCGCATCAAGCGCTCGGAGCGGAAAAACATCGCCGTGGGCGCCGCGCACATCAAGTCAACGTTCAACAACACGATTATCTCCCTCACTGACCCCCAAGGCAACGTCATCGCTTGGCAGAGTGCGGGAACGGTTGGTTTCAAGGGTTCGCGTAAATCCACGCCCTTTGCCGCTCAGATGGCGGCTGAGGCCTGCGCCAAGATCGCTATGGAACATGGTCTGCGCCGGGTGCTTGTTTACATGAAGGGGCCAGGGTCAGGCCGTGAGACTGCCTACCGCGCTCTCCAAGCCGCCGGTTTGGAGATCGCCAGCATTCAGGACTGCACGCCTATTCCGCACAACGGCGTCCGTCCGCGTAAGCGTAGGCGGATTTAGGGTCTCGTTATCGGGTCTTGTCGGCTAGCCGGAAGCTGGCCGTCAGCGAGGCCGGGATTTACCGGCCCCTGTGCTCGGCTGCTGCCCCATATTGGGGAGTAGGAAGGCATGGGTCCATTTGTAACTCTAATTGTTGATAAGTATCCTGAAAGGATGATTTATGGCACGTTATACAGGCGCAGATTGTAGGCTCTGCCGCCGTGAAGGAAGCAAGCTCTTCCTCAAGGGAGATCGTTGCTATACAGATAAATGTGCGCTTGAGCGCCGCAACTTTCCTCCCGGGGATGCCGGACGCAAGCGCCCCAAAGAAAGCGAGTACCGTTTGCAGCTTCGGGAAAAGCAAAAGACCAAGCGGATCTACGGTTTGCTGGAAAAGCAGTTCCGAGGCTATTACGAGTTGGCCGTTCGCCAGAAGGGCGTGACCGGTGAGAACCTGCTGCGCATTCTGGAGATCCGTCTAGATAACGTCGTTTACCGGCTGGGATTCGCTAAGTCCCGCGCCGAGGCTCGTCAACAGGTTCGGCATGGCCATATCAACGTCAACGGCCGTCGGGTGGATATTCCCTCCTTTAGGGTCAAGGCCGGCGACTTGGTGGCTGTAGCTGCCAAAGCCCGTGACCTGCTGGTTATCAAGACCGCGTTGATCTCTAATGAGAAAACCGAAGTGCCGCAATGGCTGGAGGTCGATATCGACAAGCTGCAGGGTTCTGTGCTAACGCTACCGAACCGTGATCAGATCGATATGGATATTCGCGAGCAGCTCATCGTCGAACTTTATTCCAAATAACATGCAGGGTCGTGAGGAGAACAAACGATGACAAGGTTCATGAAACCAGAGGCCAAAGTTGAGCATGTCAGTGAGACGATGGCACGTTTCGAGGTCGAACCGCTGGAAAGAGGTTATGGCCAAACATTGGGGAACAGTATGCGCCGTGTGCTGCTCTCGTCGTTGGACGGGGCTGCTGCCACTGCTGTTATTATTGAAGGCGTACAGCATGAGTTCTCTGCCATCGAAGGCGTTATTGAAGATGTTACGGACATTGTGCTGAACATCAAGTCGCTGGTTTTTGCCCCTCTGGAAACCGGCGATTTTGGTACGGCAACGGTCGTTGCTACGGGACCGACAGTGATCACAGGTGCAGATCTTAAGGTTTCCTCAGAATTCAACCTGATCAATCCGGATCAGGTGATTGCCACCTTGTCTAGAGGCGGGCATTTGGACATGACGATTTATATTGGTGTCGGCAGGGGCTACACCTCTGCTGAACGCAACAAGCATGCCGACGATCAGATCGGGCGGATTCCTGTGGATTCCCTGTTCTCGCCGGTGCGGCGTTGCACCATGGCTGTGACTGACACCCGGGTTGGCCAGCGTACTGACTACGACAAGCTGGTGTTAGAGGTGGAAACCAACGGTTCGATCACGCCGGAAGAGGCTGTGGTGCGAGCTGCGGATATTCTCCATCAGCATATGGATGCTTTTACTGTACTAGCAGGCGATGTGGAGAAGCCCGATGTGCCGACGATCTTCTCTTATGACGATTCCACCAGCAGCATTGAGTTGGATCGTCATGTGGAGGATCTCGATCTCTCTGTGCGCTCCTATAACTGTCTGAAGCGTGCTGGTATTCATTTTGTGCGCCAATTGGTTGACTATTCTGAGAATGATCTGCTGAATATTCGTAACTTTGGCGCTAAATCGATCGAAGAGGTCAAGGACAAGCTGCATGCCATGGATCTCGACTTAAAGCAGTAGGAGAGCAAGATGAGACATTACAAGAAAGGCCGGAAGCTGGGGACTGATGCCAGCCACACCAAGGCGATGAAGAAGAGCTTGGTGGCCAATCTTTTTTCGAACGACCGGATTAAGACCACCTTGGAGCGTGCCAAGGAGATTCGCGGTGATGTCGACCGGGTTATCACTTGGGCAAAACGTGGCGATGTTCACTCTCGCCGTTTGGCGATTTCTGCCTTGGGCGACAAAAATCTGGTAGCCGAGATATTCACCAAGGTTGAGCAAGGAATGTTCAAGGATCGCCAAGGTGGCTATTCGCGCATTATGCGCCTAGGCACCCGCCGTGGTGACGGCGCGACTATCGTGATCATGGAGTTGGCGCAAGAGCCGGTTCAAAAGAGGAAGAAGTCAGAAGGCGGTTCGGGCGCTGCCGCGAAAGCTGCTAAAGGCACCAAGGCCGCTGCCGCAGTTGCCGCAGCTGGCGGAACGGCTGCTGCGGCCGAGGAAGCCGCATCTGAAGAGGCCGCAACTGTTGCTGCGGCCGAGGATGCTGCTGACGAAGCGACTGAAACCGCTGAGGTAACGACCGAGGATGCTGCTGACGTTGATGACGCAGTCATTGAGGTCGAGGCTGTTGAGGCTGAGGCCGAGGAAGCTGCCGCTGCGACCGCTGCGGCCGAAGAGGCCGAGGCCGCTTCTGTTGAGGAGGCCGAAGAGGCTGTAGACGAGGCCGCACCCGCTGAAGCGGTCGACGCAGCCGAGGGGGCTGAAGAGGCCGACGCAGCCGAAGATGCGTCCGCTGAAGAGGAGTCCGACAAGAAGTAAGTGGGTTCAGCCAATGATGCCCTCCCCCACAAAAAAACACCCAAGCAGTCTCCAGCGCCTGTTGGCACTGGAGGCCGCTTCGCGTTTAGGAGCTGCTGACACCAGTCTTTTTGGCTCCGAGCCCGAGGTGTTACAGCATGCATCGGAGCGGCTTGGTTGGCCACGGTTGGCCAGCCAGCCGCCCTATGCGATCAAAAAGATCGTCGAGCGCGCCCACAGTGTTCGCGCCAGTGGCTTGGACGCTGTGGTGCTAGTCGGCCAAGGCGGCTCATCACAAGCCGCCATGACCCTGACCAAGCTGCACGAGGTGGGGTGTGCCGGCCAAGTGCCGGTGGCCTTCAAGACCATGGACTCTTTGTCCCCGGTGTTCGTCAACCATATTCTGGGGTCATCTGACCCGGCTCGCACCCTCTATATCATTTCCAGCAAGTCCGGCTCGACTATCGAGGTGCATATGCTGGAGCAGGTAGTCTGGCGCTATGTTGTTGGTCATCTGGGTGCCGCCGCTGCTGCCAGCCGCTTCGTGGCCATCACCGATCCCGGCAGCCCTCTGACCGATTTAGCTGCTGACAAGCACTATCGCTTTATTTTGCCGGGCCCCGTTGATGTTGGTGGCCGGTTTTCGGCACTGACCACCTACGCCCTTCTGCCTGCGGCATTGGTTGGCATTGATATTGAGCAGGCCTTGCAAGAGGCCGCTCAGACTGAGCGGTTTTGTTGTCAGGACAGTCCAGACAACCCTGCCCTCCAGCTGGCCTGTTTTCTCTATGATGCCTATCAGCAGGGACGGGATAAGTTTTCGCTGGTCATGCCGCCATCCGGGCAGGTTTTCGGCCTTTGGGTGGAGCAGATGGTTGCCGAAAGCCTAGGCAAGCAAGGCATAGGTATTCTGCCTAATGTTGAAGTTGATGCCAGCATCCTGGCATCGCCGCGCCCTGACCGCAGCGTCATCACCTATGCCGTTGGCAAAGTCGAGGGCTTTGCCGAATCGCTGGAGAACATCCACCGCTCCATCCCGCGTCTGGACATGACTATCGATAACCCGACGCAGGCCTTCGCCAATTTTGTGGTTTGGGAGTATGCCACCGCTTTCCTCGGCATTCTGATGGAGGTCTTTCCTTTTGACCAGCCAGATGTCGAGCAGACCAAGGCTATCGTGCGTTCCCTGTTGGTTGGACAGCACTTGGAAGAAAAGTCAGCATGCCGCCAAGTAGCCTGTAGCGACTCGCTGTTGCGCGAGATGCATGTCAGCGAGGCCATGCTGGCGGGAATGTCGGCAATGGCCGAAGAAGACAATCTGGACTGCCTTTTGCGCAGCCTCTTGACCAGCATCGAGCCGGGGGACTACTTCGCCATCGATGCCTTCTTGCCCTTCCGTGGCTACGGTCGCCGTGAGGCTTTGGAGCGCATGCGCAACCGGGTGGCCTCCCGCTTGGGGGTAGCTTCCTGTTTGGAAATCGGACCGCGTTACCTGCATTCCACTGGGCAGTTGCAAAAAGGTGGCCAGAACAACGGTGTTTTTTTGATGCTCTCAGCTGATGAGCTGGACGATATAGTGATTCCCAGAGAACGGCTGACACTGGGAACACTAGCTGCTATCCAGGCTCGTGCGGATTTCACTGCCTTGGCCTTGCGTAACCGGCGGGTGATCTATGCCCACTTGGCAGGTAACGACGCTGAGACGCTCTCACGTTTTGCCGACCGCTTTTGTGCGGCGGTTTCGGCGGTGCGTGTTGATTGATAAGGGAGAGCTTGCCTCACACCGCTCTCGAGCTGCAATTTTTTGCGGCATCGCTGACAGAGGAGAGGCCAGTCATTGTTTTGCGGCCTCGCTGACAAAGTAAAGGCTCGTCATTGCGGGCTTGACCCGCAACCTTCTGCACGGGGCTATGACAAAGAAAACCCGTCATTGCGGACTCGATCCGCAATCTTTTGAACTGGGCTACGATAAAGGAGAAGCATGTATCTGAGCGAAGATGACGTTAGGGCGATAGCCACATACACCCGCATCGCCTTAGACGGTGACGAACTGCGGGCGATGTGCCGCGATCTGAACCAGATAATTGAGAGTCTGCGACCGATCACCGAGTACGACTTGGCGGGCGTTGCCCCCACCTTTCATCCGATCGCCGGCTTGAGCAACGTAATGCGCGACGACCAGCCGTTGCCCGGCCTAGAGCGCCAAGCCGTCTTGGACAACGCGCCAGAAAGCCTCGACGGCCAGTTCCGCATTCCGCCGATTCTAGGGGATGAAGGGGGCGATCGCTGATGGGTCAATTGACTTTGTCCGAATACCGGCAGTTATCAGTCGCCGATATCCGGGACGGAATAGCTGCTCGGCAGTTCCTTGCAGCTGATGTGGTCGAGGCAGCTTTAACGGCTGTCGAGGCGCTGGACTGTCAGGTACACAGCTTTTTGGAAGTGACGGGGGAGGCCGCACGGCAGGCAGCCGCGCACATCGACCAGGCCTTAGCTGCTGAGACGGCGGCACAACCGGCGGGGCTTGGTACCTTGGCCGGGGTGCCCATCGCCTTCAAGGACAATATGAACTTGGAAGGGTCGCACACTACTTGTGCCTCCCGGATTTTGGAGAACTACCACTCGCTTTATACGGCAACCTGCGTGGCGCGTAGCCTTGAGGCCGGTGGCCTGTCTTTAGGCAAGCTGAACATGGACGAGTTCGCCTTCGGTTCTTCGACCGAGACCTCGGCTTTTGGCTGCACCTTCAACCCTTGGGACCTAGAGCGGGTGCCTGGCGGCTCATCTGGAGGGCCAGCGGCTGCAGTGGCCGCCGGCATTGTTACAGTCAGCCTAGGCAGTGACACTGGTGGCTCGATTCGTCAACCGGCTAGTTTTTGCGGCGTGGTCGGCTTCAAGCCAACCTATGGTTTGGTTTCGCGCTACGGCGTGGTGGCCTTCGGCTCATCGCTTGACCAAGTCGGCCCGCTGGGTCGTTCGGTGGCCGATGTGGCGGCCGTCATGGACGCCATTGGCGGACGTGACCCCCTGGACTGCACATCGCAGCACTTAGATGTCAAGTTTGTTGCCAAAGAGCTTTTGGAAGCTGGTGTGCAGGGTATGCGCATCGGCTATGTGCCGGACTTCTTGGAGTTGGACGGCCTGACGGGCGAGGTCAAGCGGGCCTGTGAGGCGGCTATGGCCAACCTAGAGGCGCTCGGTGCCCAACTTGTTCCTGTCGAGCTGCCAAATGCCAAGGCCGCCTTGGCCGCTTATTACGTAATCGGCCCTTGCGAGGCTTTCTCCAACTTGTCGCGCTTTGATAGCGTGCGCTATGGCTATTGTGCCGAAGCAGCAGCGAACCTCGGCCAACAGTACGAGCAAAGCCGCGCCCAAGGGTTTGGCCCGGAGGTCATCCGTCGGGTCATGTTGGGTAGCTATCTGCTCTCTGCTGGTGTCTATGATACTTACTATTACCCTGCTCAACAGGTGCGTACTTTGATTACTGCGGACTATGCCCGAGCCTTCGAGTGCTGTGAGGCGCTGATCACGCCGACCAGTCCGCGCACGGCCTTCCGCTTTGGTGAGATCGCCGACCCGACCAGCATGTACCTCTCTGACATCTTCACTTTGCCGATCAACATTGCCGGCAATGGCGGCCTCTCCCTGCCGGTTGGCATGGGCGATGAGACCGGTTTGCCGGTAGGCGTGCAGATCATCGGCCCGCAGTTCAAAGACGATCAGATATTCAGGGTGGCTGCTGCTCTGGAGGCGGTATATGCAGGCCAAGGCTCTGTGTCCTTGGCACCGTTGGAGTCGATTCTGGCTAAAACCGGAGGTGATGTGCAATGAAGTCCCTGGCTGAAGTGCTGCAAAGTTGGGAGGCGGTCATCGGCCTGGAGGTACACGCCGAGCTGACCTGCCTGAAAACCAAGATGTTCTGCTCCTGCGCCATTGAGTACGGTGCCTCTCCGAACACCCATGTTTGCCCGGTCTGTCTGGGTCTGCCGGGTGCCTTGCCGGTGCCCAACCGCGCCGCCATCGAGGGCATCGTCATGGCCGGTTTGGCCTGCGGCTGCGAGATCATGCGCGACTCTATGTTTTACCGCAAGAACTACTTTTACCCGGACATGTCCAAGAACTTCCAAACCACTCAAGGGCCGATCGCTTTCTGTATGCAGGGCGGCCTCGATCTGGAGCTGGTGGGCAAAGCCGCCGAAGAGCGCTGGGACTTGGCCGGCACTGAGCCCTTGGATGTCGGGGTGGCACAGGGCTACCGCACCCATATCGGCATCACGCGCATCCATATGGAGGAAGACGCTGGCAAGATGGTGCATGTCGGTGGCAGCGACGGGCGCATCACCGGTGCCGCCTACTCCTTGATCGACTATAACCGTTGCGGTACGCCGCTGATCGAGCTGGTCACCGAGCCGGACATGCGCAGTCCGGAAGAGGCGCGGGCGTTTTTGCAGAAGCTGCGGCAGATCTACCTGACGCTGGGCATTTCTGATGTCAGCATGGAGGAAGGTTCGTTGCGTTGTGACGGCAATGTCTCGTTGCGCCGCCGAGGTGTCTCTGAGCTGGGTGTGAAGACTGAACTGAAGAACATGAACAGCTTCAAAAACCTCCACGACGGCCTGGCCTACGAGATCTGTCGCCAGGCGGAAGTGCTGGAAGAGGGCGGCAGTGTGCGCCAAGAGACCCGTCACTGGGAGCCGGCGCAGAAACGCACCTTCACCCTGCGGGTCAAGGAGACCGCCGATGATTACCGGCTGTTCCCAGAGCCCGATTTGGCGCCTTACCACCTAAGCGATGAGTTTGTGGCCGGAGTCGCCGCCCGTCTGCCGGAGTTGCCGGACGAGAAGAAGACACGCTATCTGGAGGAATATGGGCTGCCCTGGCCGGATGCCGTGACCTTGTCGTCTGACCCCGCACTATCGCGTTTTTTGGACGCGGCACTGATGGACGAGGGCGGTGCGGCGGCAGTCAAGCTTGCCCGGCCGCTGGCCAACCTGCTGTTAAACGAGGTCAGCGCCTGGTTGGCCAGCCCCCAAGCCCCGCAGTCGCTAGCTTTGGCAGCCTTCAGCCCGCAGTCGTTGGCCGAGCTGGCCGAGCTGGCTTGCGCGGGCACGCTTTCCTCCAAACAGGTCAAGGAAGTCTTCGCGCAAATGGCCGAGTCCGGCACTTCTCCGAAGCAGATCGTTAAGGAGCAAGGCTTGCGGCAGGTCTCCGATGTCGATGCTATCCAACAGGTGGTGGCCGAGGTGCTGGCTGCCAACCCCGAAAAGGTGGACGAATACCGCGCCGGCAAGACCGGCCTGCTCGGCTTCTTCGTCGGCCAGGCGATGAAGGCCATGGGCGGCCAAGGCAACCCCAAGCTCATCAACCAGCTGCTGGAAGATGCCCTGAAAGGGTAAGGCCGCTAGGGAAGCGCTGATTAGTACCGCCTAGGGAGACATCGATCCCGGAGGTCGTCATGTCGGGCAGCTGCTCGAACAGGTACTTCAGGTGCTCGTATGCCTGCAGGTGGCCCTTGAACCCGGCCAGGAACTCCTTGGGGCACTCGTGCGAGCGGGACGGCCTGTACTCGTAGAGTACCAGGGGGTGGCGGGCGTCCGGGCCCGTCCGGTACAGCCACATGCAGCTTTTGGCCTTGGCCGGCCTCATGTCCTCGCGCAGCACCTGCAGCACCGTCTCGTCGGCCATCACCACGCCGCCTGAGAGCAGGCGGGCCTTCATGTATACTCCGAAAGAATGGAGAACCTGCTTGCTAATGGCTACGAGCCGAAAGTGCGGCCAAGCGGCCATGAGATTGGCAACAAATTTGGCAAGGACAACGGTGGGGCGATACCGCCGAACCTAATAGCGGTCGTAAACACAGACAGTAACAGCGCATACTTGCGTTACTGCAAGGAGCATGGTCTGAGGCCGCACCCCGCTAGGTTCCCCAGCACTGTCCCTGAGTATTTCATCAGGATGCTAACCGATGAGGGCGACCTTGTGATTGATCCGTTTGGTGGTGGCTGTGTAACAGGTGAAGTTTGCGAGAAACTGCATCGTAAGTGGATTTGCTGTGATACTATGGAAGAATATGTGGCGGGTGCTGTAGGTCGTTTCATCGGCGACCCCAAGAACAGTGATCCTGTCCAAGTGGCTGCCTCCTATGTATTGCAAAATCCGAGCAAAAGCCGGAATGGAATCCCAAGCGATATGCTGGAGGCAAACGGCGGCAAAACAAGGCCTAAAGCCAAACCGGCCAGTGCTGTCATTGACGACGGAAAGCAGTAGCCGATACGAGCATTGTGCCAGATCCTTTAGGAAGTCTTCCCCAGTCGAGCCAATAGCCAGTCTTGGCCGATGGCCGTTAGCTCGTCGGCTAGCTGCTGGTAGTCTTGGCCGTTGCTGCGGGCGAGGCGGGCGACTTCCTCGTGTTCCGGGCGTATCCATAGCGGTTTGTGCTTGTTTGCGGCGCTGTTCGGCTGGCTAGGGGGCGTGGCATCGTCCTCGATAAAATGCCCGTGCTTGTAGCGCACTAGCCCGTAGGGGGTTTTTAGGCTCACCGACTCACGCTCTAGCACCAGGCGCTGGACACTGCGGATGCGCACACCGAGACTGCCGGTCAACTTGAGCGTCAGTGTAGCTAGGTGCTGGCTTTCAGAGGGCAAGCAGAGCAGGCTGAGCTTGCAGGCCAGGCGGCCCTTCTTCATGGTTATCGGCTCTTGCCAAACGTCTAGGGTTCCGGCGGCCAGCAGTTCCTCGCAAACAAAGGCCAAGGCCTCCGGGGTGCGGTGGTCGATGTTGCATTCGATCAGCGCCGCGTTTTGCAACAGCGGTTGGGCATCGGAGCGGCCAACGGGTTGATCGTCAGATCGGCCGCCCGGCCGCCCGCTGGCTCGACTGCCCCCTGCGCTGATCGGCTGGCTGTCGGGTTGGCCGCCGGGCTGGCTGCCAGTTGCGTTGATCGGCATCTCCCTAGCCAGCGGCATGAAAGATTGCGGGTCAAGCCGGCAATGACCGAATAGTGTATTGGTCGATAGTGTATTGGTTGAAACCTCATCCAGATCGGCACTTCCCCATGAGCAGGGCTCGCCGAGCAGTGCCCGCAGGGTGTTGCTCGCCCCTAGCACCTCGCGTGAGCCGGCACCATAGCCCAGTGCCAGCGGTCGCATGGTGGGGTAGGGCTGCCAATGGGTGACGAAGCCCGCCGCTAGCGCCGCTCCGGTGGGCGTGGTCATCTCCCCGGGGTATGGCCCAGCCTCAACCGGCAACCCAAAGACCAACGCCGCAGTGGCCGGGGCAGGCACCGGCAGCTCGCCATGGGCGCAATGTACGCGACCGAAGCCCAGTACTAGGGGAGTAGCGTAGACTGCTAGCGGTGCCAAGCGCCCAAGCAGCCAGGCGTTGCCAACGATATCGATGATCGAGTCCGCTGCGCCTACCTCATGGAAGTGCACCTCGTCTATGGCCTTGTCATGCACTGTGGCCTCAGCCCGGGCGATGGCCTCGAAAACCCGTAGCGCCAGCGTGCTGACCGCATCGTCCAGGGTCTCCTTGTCGCTCGCCGCTTCGATCAGGGCGCGGATCTCGCGCCAGTTACGCTGGCGAGCAAGCTTTTCAGCCACGGTGATATGGGTGGCGGAAATACCACCGCGCACCACCTGTTGGCGGCAGATCTCGACATTCGGCAGCAGCTCTTGGCAAAGTTCCTGAAGCTCTGTGAAATTGGCCAACCCTAGCTGCTCGGCTAACTCCAACAAGGCTCCTAGCAGCTTGTCCCCTGATGCTCCTGTAGAAAAATCCAAGTGGAGCAGGGCAGCGCAGCCCGCATTCGCCCTTGCCAGCGGGGCAAAAGATTGCGGGCCAGGCCCGCAATGACGGGGAGGGAGCAGTGCCGCGCCCTTCTCCAGCACTACTCGGCGCTCCTTTGAGCTGGCAGGTTGATACGGTGGGCGATGACACCAGCGCCGAAGCCGTTGTCGATATTCACCACGCTGACCCCCATGGAGCAGGAGTTGAGCATTCCCAGCAAGGCCGCCAAGCCGCCGAAGTTGGCTCCGTAGCCGATGGAGGTGGGTACTGCGATCACCGGCACCCGTACTAGGCCGGCGATCAGTGATGGCAGGGCGCCTTCCATGCCGGCCACGGCGACGATCACCCGGGCAGTACGCAGCTCTTCGGTGTGGCCGAGCGCCCGGTGTAGGCCGGCGATGCCGATGTCTGCCAGCAGCAGCACATCAGAGCCCATCACCCGGGCAGTCAAGGCTGCCTCTTCAGCCACCGGTAGGTCGCTGGTGCCAGCGCAGCAGACGACCACCCTGCCATTGCCACCTTTGGCGGCGAGGATGTCGGCGGCGGAGCTTCCAGAAACCCGGATATTGCCTTCCCGGCGGTCGAGATAGAGAATGCCGCAGGATGAGACGAAGTGGACGGCTGCCGCCTCGGCCGCCGATGTGCCAACTGGGGCGGCAGCCGACCCGGCCACCGACGTAGCGGCGGCCATCGCAGTTTTGGCAGCAACGGCCTGTTCGGCCGATGCCCGGGTACAAAGCACCACCGGGTGCGCCTCGGCCAACGCTCGCATAATCTGAGCCACCTGCTCTGGGGTTTTCCCGGCACCGAAGATGACTTCCGGGAAGCCGCAGCGGTCGGCACGGTCGTAGTCTAGTTGCGCGCTGCCGTCAAGTGAAAACGACCCATCATTAAATGGATACACCGGCATCACGCTGCTATGATGCAAATGACCAAAGGCTCCTGCCGCAACCTCGGATTCGGCATCGGCACTATCGGGCAACTGGGCATTATCAAACACGGCACCTCCTTTCTATTGTCATTATCGCACTTCGAGAAGAAGGTGGTGGTGCTACAGCAGCCGTCGATACTCCACTTATGATACCGCCGATGTAACAATGGATGCACGTCTATATGACAAGCGCACCATTTCTCACGCAGGACCTCCCGTAAAACTCCATTTTCGTTTATCATGAATGGTGCCAATCATGCGGCAAGAACCCATTATCGGTGAAGAGTATTGAAGGGCGCTAGAGATATCAAAAACAAACGAGAAATAGGAGGCTAGTAATGACAGATTTTGCAACATCGAAGACCAAGGCCAATCTGGAAGCGGCGTTTGCCGGCGAATCCCAGGCCACCAACAAATACCACTATTTCGCTTCTAAGGCCCGCACTGAGGGCTACCAGCAAATCTCCAACATCTTTATGGAGACCTCGGGCAACGAACGCGAGCATGCCAAACTGTGGTTTAAGATTCTCGCCTCTGGCGGTCAGACCCCCGGCCAGGTACCGAGCACTGTAGACAACCTGAAGGCTGCCGCCGCCGGTGAGAATTATGAGTGGACCGACATGTATGCTAGCTTTGCCGCCACCGCCCGCGAAGAGGGGTTCAACGAGATCGCCGAGCTTTTCGATGGCGTTGCTGCTGTAGAAAAAGACCACGAGAAGCGCTATAACCAGCTGGTCGAGCGTTTGGAGAAGGGCGAAGTTTTCAAGCGCGACAATGTTAAGGTCTGGAAGTGCCTGAACTGCGGACATCTACACTTCGGCGAGGCCGCCCCGGCTTGCTGCCCGGTTTGCTCCCATGCCCAGAGCTACTTTGAGGAATGGGCGCCCAACTACTAAGAAGTCATGGGGATCAGGCTGTTTGAGCTGAACCGTATTGCACATTGGGAACAGTGGTCGGATGGCATGACAGCACTAATTGGTACTTCCGTAAAGTATCCGTCACCCATTTAGCACTGGACAACAGCCTAAGGATGCAGTACATTAGATCAACCCTCCCCAGGGTGAGCCGCCGGTGGTTTTCCACTGGTGGCTCTCTTTTTTTCTTGCTGGGCTCTCCTATAATGGATGTAGTGGCTATAGGCAAAGGATGTGAGTGATGAAGTATGTCGTGGTGATCTTGGACGGGGCGGCGGGAGAGGCGTTGGACGAATTTGACGGCCTGACTTCTTTGCAGGTGGCGCACACCCCCCACCTTGATGCTTTGGCGGCAAGCGGGCGGGTCGGGCTGTCTGTCAATGTGCCCGACAGCTTAGAACCCTCGTCCAACGTTGCCTGTACCTCGATACTTGGCTATGACCCCTTGGATTATCCCGTTGGCCGCGGTGCCTTGGAGCTCTCTGCTTTGAAAGTCGCCTTGGCTGACGATGAAGTTGCCCTGAGGGCCAACCTCTGCCACGTTTCCCCGAACGGTATCATGGCTAGCTATTCCACCAACAATATCTCCAGTGAGGATGGACACGCCCTTGCTGATGAGCTAAAACAGGTTTTGGATGACGATCAGTGCCGACTTTACAAGGGCACCGGCTTTCGTCTTTACCTAGTGGTGCGCGACCGCCCTGGGCTAATGCAGACCAAGCTGTCTGCTGCCCATGAGATCACTGATCTCGCCGTCAAGGACTTTTTGCCAGCAGGGCCCGAGGCTGCTTTCATCACTGACTATATGGCTCGTGCTCACGCTGTATTGGCGGCCTCGGCGGTCAACCAACGGCTGGCCGCCGAGGGCAAGATGATTGCCACTGACCTGATGTGCTTTTGGCCAGGTCAGCGCCCACAAAGCATGGAGGCCTTTACTGCGCGCTATGGCCTCTGTGCCGCGATGAGCACTGGTGTTGACTTGCTGGCCGGCATTGCCAATTTGATCGATATGGACTGTTGTGACTTTCCGGGCGTTACCGATGGCCCAGACAATGACTACGCTGCCCAAGGCGAAGGCGCACTGAGCATGTTGGCCGACCACGACTTGGCTTTCGTGCATGTCGAGGCACCCGATGCCGAGGGTCACGACGGCAACGCCGTTGGCAAGAAACAGGCTATTGAGGCCATTGACCGAGAGATAATCGGGCGGCTGTGCAGTTGGGACAAAGAGCCGCTGCGGATATTGGCCTTGCCCGACCATCCGACGCCGGTGGCCAGCAAACGCCATAGCCGTGATCCAGTGCCCTTTGTGCTGGCTGGCCCGGGCATTGCCAGCAACGGGGCAAAGCGCCTGACCGAGGTCGAGGCAGCTGGCACTGGCCTCGTAGTCGACCCCGGTTGGAAGCTCTTAGGCACCTTCCTTAGCCGGCCGGGACTGCACCAGTTAAAGATAAGCTAAAAATGGATCAACAAGGAATAATAGTCATTTTTTTGTTGAGCCAACCGGCTTCTATTCCAGCCTATAGGCATCTAGGCTTAAACAGCCAACGGTCTGAAAGTTGCTAAATAGCGGGGGATCATAAGACGGCGTATTCAAATATGGAGATTTTATGGAATTTCATTTGGCTATCCGTAGGCCGCCGTAGCGCATTTGCCGCTTCAGAATTGTTCCCAATGGTAAAACTATTGTAAAAAATTTGTATATGCTGGCAAGTTTATTGCGGCAATTACCAGCAAAACGGCACCTAAGCCTTTGAATTTTAGCCAAAATAATTGTAAAGTAGAAATGTAACTCACAGGATATGCCACATTGAGCTAGATCATTGCTCCAGGGGGGATGTAAGGTAAGCGGAGGAACAATGGGGTCGGTGGCATACACGGTGCCTGTGCCGGGAGAGGAAATGTGGAGCAAGGAGGATTCACGAGATGAATAACGTTCGTGCCTTGAGGTCATCAAAAAAGATGTTAGGATCGCAGGAGGGCAGATGCTGTCGAAAACGCTGCCGAAGAAGTCGGGGAGCCTTTGGCAAGGCTCTTTCCGTGTTTGTCGCCGTGAGCATGGTTTTTACGATAGCCGTGCCTTCGGGGCTTTTTGCCGGCCCGGGTTTTGCGCCTAGCGCCGACTTGGCGGAATACAGCACAGGATCGGCCACTTCCATCATTGCGGCCAACAACGCTGCCCAGCCGAGCAGCACAAGCCAGCCACAGAAGGCAAGCGTGGCTCCGACCGTTAGCCCGGTGCTGGAATACTTCACGGAGCCGCCTGTTTCTGCCACCGAGGTCGGCAACGCCACCCCGCCGAACAATACCGGCCAGTCGCAAGGGGCAGACACGGCTCCAACTGCTGACTCGGCGTTTGTCGATTATCCGGCAGTTCTACCCTATCAGCCCGAACAGCCCGACCAGCCCGAACAGCCTGAGCAACCCGATCAGCCGGTCCAGCCCGAGCAGCCGATTCCGTTCGACCAGTTCGAGCAGCCTTACCAAGACGACCAGCCAAGCCCGCCTGATCTGAGCAACGTTGGACTGGGCATCGGCATCATGCCGCTCTCCGTGACCCTGCTTGCCCCCGGCGTGGTTGCCGTCGACAACTGGGCCGATCTGAGAAGTGCTATCGCTGACCCAGCAGTCGTCGAGATCCGCCTGAACGGAAGCATCCAGCGGACGGCAGGCGCCACCACTTGGCCAACTGACCTAGGCATCGTCAACCGCAGCCTGACCATTGACGGCCAAGGCCACAGTTTGGACTTCCGTGCTGGTGGGGCTGCTACTGCCATCGTCCGTCCGGGCTTTTACCTCGCCTATCAGGGGGCAGGGGCATTCACGTTGAAGAATATCGACATCATCCGCCCCAACGGCGGCGAGGACTCGCTAGTCGAGATAGCCAACAGTGCCGGTAGCGCGGTCACCGAACCCACGGATCTGCTGAACAGCGCCGCCGCCGCCACGTCCTCCCCAACCACTGGCAGTGGCTGGACGGTGAACTTCTCCAACATCAACACCTCCGTCGCTCCTTCCAGTGGCTTGGTGCTTGTTCCGGCCGGCACGGTGAACTTTACCGGCAATGTGACTTGGGACTGCTCGACCGGCAGCGCTCCGAACAACTGCGTGGTCTTTGCCGCCAATACCACTATCAGCGGCTCTGGCACTGTGGTGACCCTGCGCAACCATAACGCCTCATCCACCGTCGAGGACATGCCGACCATTCGTGCCAACGTCAACGGTTCTCGGAACTCCGTCAACGTCACAGGTGGGGCGCAGGCTAACTTGGAGAACATGGGGCGTGGTCTGACCCAGGTCATTTCATTGGCGTCCGGCGACGGCGGTGACAGCCGCCCTGCCGGTACCAGTACCTTTGTTGTTGTTAGTGGTGCCGGGACCGTGCTCAACGCCAACGGTCACGGTGCTGGTACTGGCCCTGAGGGTGGCACCATGGTTATGGTCGCCGCCGCCACTACCGCCAATGGCGGCGGCGGTTTCCAGATCACTGGCGGCGCCAAGGTCAACGTCCACGCCTGGTCGCCTTCCGGCACTACCGGCATGCCGGCTATGATCCAACAGGTCGACGGCGGCCAGTTCATCTTAGATGGCGAGGGCACCGAGCTGAACGTGATCGCTGACGGCAACAACAATGATTTGGCCGGCGCGATCCGCATTCGTTTGGTTGGTAACCAGACTTTTGCTGTTTCCAATTTGGCTAAGCTGTATGTTCTGCGCACTGCCCGTAATGGTGGCTTCAGGCCGCCGGCCATTCGCTTTGGCCCTGGCGCGAACAACAACTTCATCGTCACCAGCGGCGGTACGGTGCGCGTTGAGAACCAGGGCAACGGCAGCACCGCTACCACAGATACTGCAGCCCAAAACGGTGCTGTAGAGTTTGATGCCAACAACTTCACCTTCGATGTCTCCGGCAGCTCAACTTGGGCAACATCTGGGCAAACGCTAAGTGGCGGCAGCTATTATCCCGGCATGAAGCAGCCCAGCGCCATTGAGCTCATCGCCCGCAGCGGCGCAGCGGTGTCGGGTGGTGTCCATACTGGTGGCAAGATATCTGTTCGTGACAATGCGGTGTTTGTGGCCAGAGGCAATGTCAACAGCGACACTGCCGCTATCTTCTCGGCCGGCTCGCCTTTCACTTTCAGCTGTGACAACCCCTTGTACTACGACTTCACCAACACCCGTGCCAACGGCACTACTGGCACCATGAAGGGCGGTATGGTCTTCCACATTACTGGGGCTTCGTCGACCTACTCTATCAAGAACTCCAACCTTGAGGTTTGGCGCAACGGCCGCAGCCTGACTGCCAACAATACCGCTGGCGGCACCTACGACCCGATCGACAACAGCCCCTATAAGTCGTGGATCAGGGTCGATGCCACCTTCAGTGCTGCCAACTTCGCCTCGCTGGCCTCCACCGACCCGGCGCTGGCGGCCACGGCTGCCAGCTTCGGCACCCAAGGCATGCTCTCCTACACCCGTATCAGCGGCAACAATGCCAAGCCCCAGCTCACCGGGGCCGGCTCCGACCCGCTGACCAACGCCGACAAGTACATCCGGGCTGTCGGCGTGGTACCCGAGGGCTTGAACTTCGCCGGCCGGCCGATTTGGGACAGCGAGGTCAAGGCTTACGTTCAGCGTACTCAGGCCAACGGTACAGTGACCAATAACCTGCTGGCTGGGACATCCATCAACCATGAGAACGTTTGGGAGCAAGAGGTTGCCGCTAACAACCCGCGTTACAGCGGCGTGGTGCGCTATGACGCCGGCGGCTTTCTGACAACCGGGGACTCCTACAAGTTCACGGACGTTTGGCGTGGCGCTGCCGATAACCCCAACGACCCCAAGTCTCACCATGAGGTCCCGCCGAACATCCAAGGTGGTGCTGCCAGCGCTCAGACTGTGCTCGATGTTACGCCGCCGGTTCCGGGCATCATCACCCAGGTCAACGGCCAGGCCGCCAACGGTCGCTTCCTTACTGGTCAGGCCACGATATCCGGTACCTATCCAACTGAGGAAGCCTACAACCCCGAGGAGCCGGTGGCGGTACGTGCCCAGGTGGTGCGTTCCGGCCAGCCGGTCAGCGGCTTGAGCTTCGATGGCACCCTAAACGCCCAGGCTCGCTTGTTCACGGTCGAGATTCCGGCGAACGTCAGCGAGACACAGCTCAACGAGGGCGACAAGATATTCATTCTGCTCAAAGATGCTAACGGCAACGAGAACCCGATTGCCGCCACCCCCTACCATGATGCCCTCATCCCGGCTGGTGCGAGCCTCACGGTCGAGGTTTTCCCGGTGATCATCAACGGCCAGGATAAGGTAATCGGCCTAAACGAGGCCCGTGACATTCTGGATATCGACCGCGACGGTGTGGCCACCGGCGCTACCGGCAGCTTCACCAAAGGCTCGGTGGATGCTAACCTGCTGCAACTGATCGCTGCCAGTGGCACTGCCGCCCCCGGTAAAAGCCCGGATGTCTTGAGCATTTACTTGGCCAGCGTCCAGCCTCCCTTTACCAAGGCCAGCGCGGTCGATCAGGTGAAAGCGAACAACGCTTTTGCCGACTTCACGCTGAAGGTTGGCTCGGAGCTGCAAAACCCCGGCCCTGCCCATTCTAACTTGGTCTACGCCAAGGACTTTAGTGTTCGGGTGATCCCCCGCGACAACCCCGGTCCGCCGGCGGCCAACGACTTCAACATCTCGGCTGCCAATGCCGCCACGCTGATGGCCAAGGGCGCTACCGAGAAGGCTGCCGAGTTCATCCAGCGTGCTGATGCCGTGGCCGCGCCGAACGGCAACATGGACACACCGTTTGACCAGTGGACTTCTGCCAATGTGGAGTTTGTATCGACCACCATGCCCGTAAGCCCGGTTGCTGACACTACCTATACTGCGACCTTCGCGGTCAAGGGCAATCCGACCAAGACTACTACCGTCAATATCTATGTCTCCCTAGGCGTGGTGCCAATGCTAACGGTGACATCGCCGATCAACATCGCTATTGGCTCACCGGCGCTCACCACATCTGACTACATGAACGGCGTCCGCGCTACCAAAAACCAAAGCGGTGCGGACATCACCAACCAAGTGGCCAACAACAGCGCCACCAACCCGGTGAACACTGCCAAGGCCGGCCTTTATCCGGTTACCTACACGGTAACCAACGATGACGGCAACTTGACTACGGCGACCCGCCTCTATGTGGTTAACGACGGCAGCTATGTGGCCACCGACCCCAATGACAACGTCACCCCAGACTACGTGCTGCATGCCCGTAGCTTCGTGGTCAAGAAGGCTGATGCCAGCACGGCCACTGTCAACACCATGGCCGAGGTAGAGGCTTGGCGCGTCAACATCGCCGCCGCCAACGGCCGGGCATCCGTGGCCGCCGGCCTGACCACCAACTCCAAGAGTTATGGGGCAGGCTGTGCTGTTGGTGACTATCCGTTGGTCGTCGCCATCACCGAGGCAACTGGTGTCACTCAGGCTATCACTGCTACCGTGGTGGAAAAAGACGTGCTCCAGACCGCAGCCGACCCAACTACTAACATCCGCTACAGCATTGCCGCCAACTCAGCCTCGCTTTTGGCCAACCAAGTAAGCGGCTATGTTGGCAAAGACGCAGCGGTAAGCCAGAAGCTGATCACCTTGGCCGCTGCCCAAGGCTGGAAGCTGACCAACCTCTCCGAGCCCAAGACGGTGGTCGTCACTGACAATCCGATTCCGTTCAACGCTCGTTCCGGCGACACCTACCCAGTGACCTTCGCCGTTGCCGAGTCGCCGACTATCACTTGCACGGTGAACGTTGTCATTGGTGGCACACCGCCGGTGATCAGCTTTGATGAGGCACCATTGGTCATCGCCCAGCAGACCGGCGCAAATGCCCATGTCCTAACAGCCGACGAGCTGAAACTGAGGATGCAGGTGACCGATGCTGAAGACACCGACAGCGCCGCCCTGCTGACAGCCACTACGGCCAGCGTTGCCCAGAACCAGCCGATCAACACCCGCAACGTTGGTGTCTACAAGGTCAGTTACTCGGTCACCGACTCCGACAACATGACTAGCACAGCGGTGCGTGCCGTGGTGATCGACGATGGCCGCTACGTTATCGACAAGACCAACAAGGTGATCATCGGCGCCCGCAACTTTGTGGTCAAGCAGTCCCAGGTTCAAGGCACGGAGAGCGAGGTGCGCTCCTACAGTTGGTCGGAGGCCTATGACATCGATGGCAACCCCGTGGCTTTGTCTCTGGGGCCTTTGCCTGATGGTTGGCAGAAGAACCCTGCCCTCAAGGACTACCCCTTCACTTGGCAAGCGCAGGGCGCCAACGGCGTCTGGGTGCAGAAAGCCATCACCGGCACCGTGGTCGATGCCGACGAGGTCAGCCCGACCGACAAGGACAGCCGCTATACCATTGTGGCTTCCAACTTCGCTGTCAACACCGCCGCTGCCACCCAACTGATGGCTAGCACAGATGCCGCCTTCATGGCTGCCGACCGCGCCAATGTGCACGTCTATAAGCTGCTGCCCGGCATCGCCGACCAAACGGCCCTTATCGCCGACCGGGGCAACTTCTCCGCCGCTACCAACGCTAGCCCGGGCTATCCCATCAAATTCGCCATCCAAGGGATGTTGGAGAACAACGTGACCATTCGCGGCACTGTTTCTGATGGTGCCCCCCCAGTGCTAACTGTTCCCACCCCAGTGGAGATTTGGATTGGCGCTGCGGCCGCTCTGCCGGCCACCGCCATACTGCCGGCGGCTTGGACTCCCGACGGCCTGCACAGTGTCAGCGTCAGCGACCCCGACCAGCCCGGCCTTTCCACGGCCGACGTGGTGGTCAGCGGTGACACGGTGGACACTGCTGCCCCCGGCCTCTACAAGCTGCATTATGCGGTAACCGATGATAACGGCAACCAGGCCCAGTCCGACCGCATCGTGGTAGTCAATGACGGCCGTTATGTGCCCGGGGTTGGCCGCATCCTGTTGGCCAAGGGCTTCGTCACCACCGTCGACGCGGTCAGCCCGAACTCCGCCAACCTGAATGCCGAGATCCTCGGCAACTCCTCAGCTACCCTCTACGACGGCACCACCGGTGCGGTTATCGATGCCACCTCGGTTTGGGATAACGGCGGTTACCGTAAAGCGGTCGGCGTCTACGACGGGATCGTCGTCCGCGGTGTGGACGTGCCCGCCGGCTACATTGACAAGCGCATCACCGGCGAGGTGGTGGAGGCTGACGAGATCGCCGCCGCGCCCACCGGACCCAATGCCAACACTTACTATGTGTTCGGCAACAACATCGCCTTGCGCATCGGCCAAGTCCAAGACATTTTGGCGGCCGCCGACCCCGGGCTGGCGCTGCTGACAGCGCTGGCCGCTGACGGCCGGGTCTCCAGCCCCGACGGCTCGGTCGGTCCTGTTGCCGTGCGGCTGGCGAATAACGGCAACCTCCAGGCTCGGCCCAATATCTATCGGGTTTTGGTTTCTGACACTGGCAACCATGTTTCGGTTGAGTTGACCGTCACTGTCGGCGAAGGCAACATGCCGACCATCACGGCCGAGCCGGTGCCGTTGAACATCCCGGTGACTTCAGCCGCCGGCAACCTCAGTGAGGCGCAGCTGCTCAGCGGCGTCAAGGTCAGCGATGCTGAGGATACCGCCGGTTTGGCCACTGATGTCACGGCGCTCAGTGCTGCTGCCCGCAGCCGCTTCAGTTACAGCATCCAAGACATGTCGGGCGCTAATCCCCGCACCGTCACGGCCATCCCGGCCAACAGGGCTGGTGTCTACCAAGTCACTTACAGTTACACCGATGCTGATGCCAACCCCGCCGCGCCGGTGAAGCGGGCCTTGATTGTCAATGACGGCTCGATTATCTACGATGCCAACTACATACTTAAGGCCAAGAGCTTCATCATCGGTGTCTCCGAGGTCGACGAGATGAATCCGAGCGATCAGATTCTGGAGAAAAGCGAGGCCCGCTCTTGGAAGACCGACGGCAGTGCGGCAACCGTCTATGTTGCCGAAACAGCGAACTACGGGCCGATTGCGGGCGAGTACGCCCCGACCATTGCCATCAACGGCTATGCCGACCTGACCCGCAACATCAAGGCCAAGGTGGTCAAGACTGGCGATGATATCGGTGACTTCGGCTACGGCAACGGCGACAAGTACTCGATTGTTGCCCAGAACTTCCGTATCAACATTGCCGATGCCAAGGCCCTGCAGGCCGCTGGCGCCACTGCCATCGGCAGCGGTTTTGTTACTCGTGCCAGTGCTACAGGCTACTGGCGAGCTGGGGATCAAAACGGCAACTTCAACTTTGGCGGCACCCCCCGGCTGTCTGCCGACGGCGGCTTTGGCACGGCAGTCTTCGCCGAGGAAGGCACGGCGGCCTACCCATCCATCTTCCCCGTCACCTTCTGGGTGGACGAGGACCATACTGCCACGACCACTGTGACTTGTATAGTTTCCAACGGCAGCCACCCGTGGCTGACGGTGCCGCCGTTCAAGCAGGTGCCGCTGGGCGGCAGCTTCAACGAAGCCGACTATGTCAGAGGCGTCACCTACGGCGACTCCGAGGACGAGGTCTCGAAACTGACGCTGACCCACGACAACCCAGTGGACACCTCCCGTGATGGTGCTGTTTACAAGGTGACCTACACCGTTACCGATTCCGAGGCCAACAAGACTGAGGCCATCGGCTTTGTGCTGGTTGGCGACTGGGTATTCGACGGTGACTACGCTGTTAAGGCCGCAAGTTTCGTGACCACGGTCAAGACCGTCCAAGGTGCTGCTTCTAAAGATACCCTGACCCTCAGCCGCAGCCACGCCCAGGCCAGGCACATAGTGCGCGATGCCGACGGCAACATCACCGGTATTGAGACTGCTGCCCCAACTGTCAAGGCCAACGGCGGTTTGGCCGCTGCTGCTGGCACTTATTCTGGCATCCAAATCGGCGTGGTCGCTGCCGCCCAGCCTATCGCCACCATTCAGGCACAGGTGGTGGAGAAGGACAAGATCTCCAACGACCCCGCCGCCAACGGCAGCATTAACGATACCAACACCAGCAACCCGACTGACCCTGCCCACTACGCAGTGGCTGCCAACAATGTCGTCTTGACTTGGGTCGAGGCCGGTGCCTTGGTCGGCAAGACCGACTCGGCTACTGCTGCCACGCTGATCCAGAAGGCCGCTGCTGAAGTCTATAAAGCCGACAGCTCCGGCATCCGCAGTGGCGCGGCCAGCGGCCTGAGCGTTGCGCTCAGCGCCAATGGTATCCGCCAGGCTACCGGCGACTACGATGTGACCTTTGTGCCCGCCGGCATCAGCGGCGTGGCCGTTACCGTGACCTTCTCCGTCGACCAAGGCACCATGCCGGTGATCATCGCCGGCCCGAAAGAGGTGGCGAAGGCTGACACGCCCACTGGTATGACCAGAAGCGAGCTGCTGGACGGTGTTACTGTCACCGATGCCGAGAGTCCCGAGGTCGGTCCGGCCGATGCGGTCATCACCCTGAAGGACTCCGCTGGCAACAGCATCGCGGCTATCGACAAGTCCAAGCCGGGCGTCTACCAGGCCACCTACACGGTTGCCGACCCCTTCATCACCAACCCTGACGGTACCCCGGCCACCAGCCAGGCCAGCCGCGCCATCGTCGTCAACGACGGTCGTTTCCTGCTCACCGACGAGGACGGCGACGGCAAGGCTGATGTGATCGTCGGCGCTAAGAGTTTCGTGGTTTCCGCCGAAGATCCGACCTTCTCCGGCAGCACTGCTGATGCCCTGCGCCTCAGCCGTGCCGAGGCCTACGATGCCACCGGTGCTGCCCTAGTGCCTGTTTTGGTTGACGCAGTAACCGGCCAGGCGGTCGAGGTACCCGTAGGCTTTGCCGCCAAGCAGCCCGGCACCTACAACTTCGCGGTCAGTGCCGCTGGCCACCCCAATGCCCAGTGTGCCCAAGTCAGCGGTGCGGTGGTCTTTGACGGCAGCGACGACGGCGAGGACCACATCGTCATCGACCAGGGCCCCGACCCCTATAGCTCGCCTTATGCCCTCTGGGCCCGCGACTTCACGCTGGACGTTGCCGATGCCGCCGACTTGGCCGCCAGCGATGCCGGCCTCATCACCGCCGCCGATGCCCACGTGGTCAAGCTGGTGCCGAGCGCCCCTGATGCCAGCCCCTCGGTCATCGACCGCGACGGCATCACCAACCGCAAGGGCGAGCACAACCCGCGCTTCGGCATCTCCGGGCACGCTGCCAACGAGTACTCCGTGACAGTTGATGCTGTCATCAACGACGCTGCAGGGCCGGTGCTCACGGTGACCACCCCCTACGAGGTTGCTCCGGGCACACCTTGGGAGCGCTCGACGGCCATGAACGGCGTTAGTGCCAGCGACCCCGGCGACGGCGACCTTACCGACCAAGTCACCTATTACCCCACCCCTGACCCCGCCGACCCAGATGGCCCGGCCAAGCCAGTGGACACCGCCAAACCGGGCATCTACCTAGTCACCTATCAGGTATCCGACTCCGATGCCGATCCTGACGACGCTGATGGGCCGCACACCGTGACGGCAGACCGCGTGGTAGTGGTCAACGACGGTCGCTACATGGTGGGCAAGAACAGCGTTTTGGAGGCGGCCTCCTTTGTCATCAAGGTCGCCGATGTCACTAACGATGCCACCCAGGTGAGCGACCAGCTAAAGACGATGTCTGGTGCCCGCGCCTATAACGGCACAACCGGCGATCAGCTGGCCCCGGAGTCGATAAGCGTCGATTCTGCCGGCGGCTATGGCCCGACGACTGGTACCTATGACATCACGTTCTCGCTGACTGATGGCGTGACCGACGGTGTAGCCGGGCGCATCACCAAGACCGTCAAGGCCAAGGTGGTGGATGCCCAGGTGCTCGACAACCGGCCGCTCAATCCTGACGATCCTGACGGTGCCCGCACCTACGTCTATGGCAACAACATCCAGTTGCGTATCTCCGAGGCTGCCCGCTTGCTGGCCGGCGGTGACCCAACGATTCTGGCCGCCCTCGGCACTGGCGCCTTCCGTACCAACCCTGCCAACTCCCAAGGCGAGTTGGTTGCCCAGGGCGTCAAGGTCACCGACCACGGCGACTTCAAGGCCGCTCCGGGCACCTACACGCTGAAAGTCGCCGACCTTGGCAGCATTTGCGAGATACCGCTGGCCATCACGGTCGTCACCGGCAATGCCCCGACCATCACGCCTGAGAAGCCGGTCAAGGTGCCCATCAGCGCTGACCCGCGTGGCCTGACGCCCAGCGAGATCAAGGGCAAGGCAACCGCCTCTGACTCCGAGGATGGCAACCTGACCGATAAGATCCAAGTCGCTGGCAATGTGCCGGCCAACGTTGCCGGCATCTACCCTGTGACCCTCTCGGTCACCGACTCCGACGGCAACACCGTTGCCGTTAAGTCGTCCGTGGTGGTCGATGACGGCAGCTTCATCTACGGTCGCAACTACATCTTGCATGCCAGCGACTTCACCGTTGCCGCCAGTGCTGTCAGCGCCAGTGGCAGCGCCGCCCAGATCGCCTCGCTCTCCGGTGCCTATGCCGCCGACTACGATGGTCTGCCGGCAGCGGTTTCCGTTACCAGCTTGGGCGGCTACACCAAGGCCCGCGGCAGCTATACCCCAACCGTGGCAGTGACCGCCGAGCCGGCCACTGCCAAGCGTATCACTGCTACTGTTACCTCACCGCTCATTAGTTACCGTGTGACTTTCAACGCCAGCGGCGGCGCACTGACTGGCCCCGCCCGTGTCTGGGTGGTGGAGCCGGCCACCACGCTCGGCAATATGCCGTCTGCCCCACTGCGCAGCGGCTACACCTTCATCGGCTGGTATACCCAACGGGTCGGCGGCTCGCAGTTCACTGCCGATGCCCCCGTGCGGGCCAACCGTACGCTCTATGCCCACTGGCAAGCCAACCCGGTAGCGCCGCTGCCGCAACCGAACAACTACTACACGACCAACTACTACGGCGGCCCAACCACTGTGGCAGATGACACCGGCGGCCCGACTTACCTGACGGTCACCAACCCGGTGACCCCGACTGACGGCGGCGGTGTGATCGGCGACCCGCTGACCCCGACGGCCAACTCCGACGGCCACTGGTCGATCTATAACCTCTGCGCAGCCGTGCTGGCTCTGCTTTTGCTGGTAGCCTTCCTGATCATGTTCATCCTTGGCCGCCGGAAAGCCAGCCAGGGTGCTCAGGACTCCAACCGGCAGACGAACTACCATGTTAGCGGCCCAGTGCTGCTGATCGCAGCGGCAGCCTTTATCGAGGTCCTGATCGTGTTGCTGTCAACTCAGGACTTCACGGCCCAGCGGGTGGTCTTCGATGTCTTCTCAGCGGTGGTCACACTGGCGGTGCTTGTCCAGTTGCTCGCCCCAGTAATCGGGGCGCTGCTGCTGCGCCGCAAGCGGGAAGAAGAAAGGCCGGCCGAGCCGACCGGGCAGGTTGAGCGGGCTTCTGCGCCAGCCTAAGCGTGCGGAGCGCCCGGGCGTGCAGGTACGCCGGGCGCACGGGTGCGCCGGGCGTCCGGTGCCCGGGTGTGCAGCTCGTGCAGCCCCAGCGACCGGCCCCACGCAGTTGGCGCGGTTGACGCAGCTGATGCGGTCGGCACGGCTGACGCGCAAAGGCCGGAACAGGCACAGCGGAATAAAAGTAAAGGCGGAGCGGCTACCTAGGTAGCCGCTCCGCCTTTACTGGTGGTGCGCCCGACGTTTTTCTGACACCTACAATCAATCCTTATCGGGTAGCTCAACTACAGTTGAGACGAGGCGAGCCACCTCGTCTCCGGCCTCGAATCTTATAAGCTCCCCGTTGTTGAGGCTGCTCCACAGCTTCAAAGCATGCGTGGCCTCACTCAGCTCTTCTACCGTGGTGAATGAACTGACAAAGGTAGTTGCTGCTTGCAAATACGCCATATCGCCGTCAGTGATGTCTTGGTTCTTATTGATCGGGCAGATGATTTTCCCACAGGCGTTATCTTCGATTTGGATATGCCTGTCTCTTTCCGCTGTGTCCAATATGGTGCGATAGGATACGGCCATGGGACCGTGGGGCATACGCGCATATGTGATCCCGGTGATCGCTTGGCCTCGCTTTTCAAATGACAAAAAGTCGGCAATGAACAGGGATTTTAGAACCCTTGTCAGAATTTGTGTTGGGGAGATTATGCCGTACCTTTCTCTGTAGATGTCATACGCAGCCTGAGTGTTGGCGTTTTCTAGCCTAGAGTCGCCGATTTCCTCGCCACAGCTTGGGCAGATCGCAACTCGGGCATATGATGTAACAGGTTCTCCCTTGACCGGGATAGTCTCGTCCTTCTCGATGATATCTGATTGGTGCAAACGGTCGAAGAGGATGTCGTTGAAGTCGATCCTCAAGGCATTGGCGAGCAGCCCCACGTCATTTAAAAACAGTTTGAAGCAACTGCTGTCCGAAAACCCAGCCAGCGGCTTCTCCGGCTTGGAGATTTTGACTGAGCGATAGATGATCCCCGATGCCGTGAGCCAGTCGAGCGGTGCCTCGAGGCTGCGGGCACGTGCGCCACCGTTTACTTTCGAGTACTGGAACTTATGGGAGCTGTTCGACAGTTGGCCGGGTATGCTGTCGCAGATGGCCAAGGGCAGGGGTATACTGGCACTGGATGCTGCCGGGGTGTTGGTGGTGGCCGCCGCCGGGAACGATGGCAAGAGCACCGACACAAGGCATTACGACTCGGCCACCGGGATGAACACCGCCGCATATCCTAGCGACTGTCCGGAGGTGGTAGGGGTTACGGCCATGTCCCCAGACTGGACTATCTGCCCTTGGAGCAGCCATAACTGGAACAAGAGCATCGCGGCTCCGGGAGCAAACATACCTGTTGCGGTGGCTTGGGCGAACAGTGGTCTGTACCCAGGATATCCGGAAGCGAGCGGGACATCACTTGCGGCACCGATGGTTGCTGGCATAACAGCGCTGATGTTTGCGGCCGATCCCGACCTGACCACGGCGGATGCCCGGCAGATCCTCTATGAGACTGCGACTGACCTTGGCGACCCGGACTATGACCCCTATTTTGGCTGGGGCTTGGTCAACGCAAGCTATGCAGTCTATGAAGTCAAGAATCGTGCCGACTTGTTGTGGCCTCCCATTGTCGATGTCTCTGCGGGCGGGTATCACTCCCTGTTTCTGAGAAAAGACGGCACAATCCAAGCGACCGGCCTCAACTCCGACGGCCAGCTCGGCGACGGCACGACGGTGAGTAGGGCGACATTTGGCCAGGTCACAGAGATCGACGAGTATTATGGCGAGTTCAGCGATCTTGAGGATGTCAGGTTTGTCGAAGCGGGCTATTACTACAATTACGTGATACGGTCTGACGGTCGGGCATTTAGCTGGGGATGCAACACTTATGGTGAGCTTGGCAATTGCTGTACTGGGCGGACACAGCTACCCGTCGCCGTTTCATTTTGGTATTAGCCAAAAGTATCCCGAGCTCGGTGACCTTGACCCATCACTAACTTGAACCGGCAGGACGCATGCGACAAAGCATGCGTCCTGCTCTTACGTATGGCCACAGCGGGACTGCATGGGGCTAAAACTGTGAGCGAAGCAACAACCATTCGTTCCAAGTCCATAAAAAATGGCTCAGCATCATGTCACAGCAATAGATACGCTGGCTCTGAAATGCGGTTTTAAGAAAATTGATAATAATCAGGGTGCAATAATGCTCCGACTACAGTCAACCGCCGCTCAGTCCTTGCAAGCTTGACCCGGCTGCAGAGTGGATGTCGTCGGCCAGATCGTTGGCGATCCTGCCGCAGTAGGCTTGACCCGGCTGCATAGTGGATGCCGATCTAGCATCCACTCCCGGTCATTGCGGGACTGACCCGCAATCTAAAGACCAAATACTGGCACAGTTAAACTACACCCAATTCCAAAACCGCCACCCTGTCGTTGCGACCCCCAAACACAATCTTCCACTCGGTTGATCAAGGTAAAGATTGCGGGTCAAGCCCGCAATGACGGGGTTTGAGCGTTAAATCGGGGCTTCTCTAATGCAGGTATGTTCAAGGTGTAGCCAATCCCAAAACCACGTCCCGTAATCGTGAATCCGACACGCAATCCTAAAAGCCTAATGCCAGTATATTCAAGGTGTGGCCAACCCTAATAACGCCCCACCCATCATCGCAATCCCGGCTCCGTAACCTCGAGACCAATGCTGTTGCGCCCGAATTGCACCCAATTTCAAGGCTCAAAGCCTGCACGGACGACGCGCCCGCGCTAACAGAGGCTCGTCCTGTGCCCAATTTCAAGGCCAAACCCGCCCCCGTCATTGCGGGCCTGACCCGCAATCTTAACAAACGGCACTAGTGTGTTTGAAATACAACCAATTTTAAGGGTTAAAGTGTGTATGAATTATGAAGGGTATAGAAAGTAACTAAACATGTTGCCGCCTTATGGTATTAAAATATGGAGTTTTTATGGAATTTTCCTGATGGCCTTTACAAGTCTGTCGCTTTCCTGTTACTCTCAGAGCGTTACATTGGCGTTAATTTCGAGGAAGTTCTCGAACTCTCGGCATCGGCTTCAAGGGGGAGCAGGTCGTCGAGCGGTAGAGTTAGCGCTAGAGGAAGAACCAAAGGGCATTTCATAAAGCGGGATACGCACTAGAGTTTTTAAAATTTTATCTTGCTACTTGTGGGAAAGGAGCCGCACAAACGGTTGCTCTGTGAACTGTTTGTAGGGGCTTGTGAGGATCGTCTTTATGAGGATGGCAAGTTGTGGGCTCAGCGCCTGCAGCTGACTGTGCGGATTGGCATCCGCAATTAAGGCACAGTCAATGAGAAAGGGCTTTGAGCATGGGTGGATTCGTTCAGTTTGTTCAGTTCGTGGGCTGCGTTATCGGCGGCATCACAGGGTGCGGGCATCAAGCCGCGCCCAGAGCTGCTGTTGCCAGCCAAATAGTCATTTCACAAGGTGATGCACCGGCCAACGGTGCCTCTGTCATCGGCCCTGTTGGTGTTGCCGTCAGCAACCCCGTTGGCACCCTAGGGAAGCGCCGATCAACGCGCCAAATATGTCGTTCGGAGTTTGGGGCGGCCCTGCTTACAAGGAGGCGCGACATGGTTGATCGGCGTCTCCCTAGGGTGCCGATGAGATCGGAGGCCATCCCATGAGAAAACAAGATAGTTGCCGAATGGGCATCAACCGCTGGCTAAGGCGAATGCTCGGTAGGCAGCCGACGATAAAACCGCCGGATGGCAACCGCCGCCCACGTCTTGCGACAGCAGGACGGTTTCGCTGTTTTCATGACTGGATACAGCGGCCAGTGGCTAGGGACGGCGATGCTAGAGCCGGGGGCAGTGGGAGAGCCAGAGAAGCAAGCACTGCAGATACGACAAAAACTGGCAAAAGGATCAGCGCGGGATACAAGGTTTTAAAGAAACAAGGAGATAGTGTGGCTGTTAGCGGCAGGGAACGTTGCGAGAAAGGTAGAACAATGGACACCAGATCAAAGTTGCGGAAAAGCGAGCAACAGGGCAAGAGCAGCAGAGCATCGAGGAGCGCTCTCTCCGTCGTTGTCTCTGTGGGCTTGGCGCTGATGTTGGCAATGCCTTCGGGGCTGTTTGCTAACCAGGTCATTGCGCCCAGTCCGAGTGACGTGGAATATGGCACACCTGCTGACTTGGGTGCGCCAAGCCAAGCAGCGGGGGCCAACCAGGCGGACGCGGCAGCGACCGCCCAGGACACGGATCCGGCGGCGCAGCCTGGTGTCCAGGCCGCCCCGGAGGGTGGTGACCCTGTGGGGCAGGCCGTTCCAGAGGGCTACGACCCGGCTGCCCAGGCAGTGGTGGAAGAGCCGCCCGCTGAGGAGCAGTTGCCGCCCAACCCACAACTGGCCATGTCCTTGGCTGCGGTTGGCATCATGCCCATGGCCGCCCCGGCCAGCGGCATGGACATCAACCAGCCTTTGGGCGGCGGCGGTGCCAGCATCAATTCCGGTGACACTGCTCTCATCGTGGTCATCGGTGCCGGCATCTATCAGTCCTACCCGGGCACTGCTGCCGGCCTGGACAGCGCTTTGGCTTACTTGGCCAGCTGTCCCGCGGGCGACTATGTGCTCTATGTTGGTAGCGCCGCCTTTGCCTTGAGCTCCAATGCTCTGAGCAACGGCTTCAGGTTGCCCAATGTTGGCACTCTGGTGATCACCGGCTCGGCCACTGACCCCTGCCCGGCCACGCCGACCCCGGCCACTGCCGCCCCGTCTAGCGGCGGTGTGCTGAACAATGGCACAGGGACGACCAACCTGAACTTCGGCTGTAACGTCATCTTGCGGAACATCCGCTATAACGTTTCTACCATCTACATGAATGGTTACGACCTGACCTTGGGCAACCAGTCTTGGGCCGTCTCTGGCACCAACTTCTACGGCGGTGCGGACTCAGGTACCATCAGCGTTCCCGGCGACGGTACTGCTTCTATTACCGTTTGGTCTACCGGTGCCGGCAACTCCAGCTTCTTGGGCGGTATGCGTACCGGCACGATGAACGGCAATGCTGCCATCACCATCAAAGACACCAGTGGCGTGGGTTCGATCAATGTCTGGGGTGGTGGCTATGGTACTGGCACTTCAGCGAAGGCTAACTTGAACGGTAGTGCCACCTCGACCATCGAGAAGATTCGGGTTGGCACCACTGGTGCTGGCGGCCTCGACGGCTTTGCTGGTGGTGTGCAGTACGGTGATGTCACTGGCAAGATCACCAACACCATATCTGGCCCTGGAGGCTTCAACGCAAATAGCAACCCCGGCCAATGGAGCAATGCATCTTGCTTTATCGTCGGCGGTTCCTACAGCGGCAACGTCGGCACTAATGCCGACATCCGCCCGGCCATTGCCAACCAGGAGAGCGACCGCCAGGATTTAGCCTACACCGACGACTACATCATCAAGACCGATGTCGACACCTCGGCTTGGACCTATGGGCGGGCATCGTTTGATGGTGCTTGTGTCAATGGAGGCATAGTCAAAGGCAACGTCGCAAACATCATTAAAGCCGGTGAGAACCAGAGAGGTAGTTTTAGCTACATCATGGGTCTTAGTGACCGTGCAGGTGCGCAGAACCTGACTTCTATGTCTAATAGCTTTAGCCTTAACAGCGCGGACGGCAAGATAACTGGTGCAGCCAACGCCATTGCTGCTGCCAAGGCCGGCTTCAACTTCCAGCTCTATGGTAACGCCACCACCATTGTTCGTTCCGGCTGCATCTCCAGCGCGATCAATATTGGTGCCTTTGAAGGCGCCGGTGCTACCGGCTATATCGAGGGCAGCTGCTACTCTGTTATTGGCAGTGAGGGTATTTGCTATTCTCAAAACAACGATGCGGCAACAGGTTTCGGCACCAACCCCCATGATACGGTTACCGGCTCAGGCGGTGACTACACTCTCTGCTTCAGTACGTACAACGGTTCGACTCGTGCTGACCAGACCGATATCTGGGGCGGCGGCGGCGTGATCGATGTGCCCGGTTCCATTCTGATCAACGGCAACACTACCTTGGTACAGGCGGCCGTGCGCGCTCGTTGGACTTACGGCGGCATGTATGGTGGCTGCCATATCGGCGACAGCCGCAACGAGCTTTGGCGTGGCCTAGTCGATACTTTGGAGGGTAGCGGCTACCACGGGGCATGGCACGTTGGCGACAGCGAGGCACACGTCTACGGCGGCCAGGTAAACTGGTTCCTCAGCGGCGGTGGCTGGGGCGACAGGAACCAAGACGGCAATGCCGCCGTCACGGTCTACGACAACGCCCGCAACCGCATCCCCAAGACCGACACCAACGGCGACGGCAAGGTGGACTACCGGGACACCGGCGCACTGGTGCTGGCCAACGGCAAGACGCAGCCGGCAGCAGTGATCAACGCCTCAATGGGCGGCTCCTACGGCGAAACCGCTGATTGTACTGTCAGCGGCGATGCCACCATCACTGTCTATGGTGGTAATTTTTCCGGTACCGCTGTGGCTGCACCTGCCGGGGGCTTTTGCACTTCGCCGACGAACAACGGTCGCATCTACGGTAACGGCACCATGACCCTCGACCTGCGTGGCAACACTAACGGCTTTGCGATCGAGAACGGCGATGCCGTTTCCGGCGGCCGTCCCTACAACAATCAGACTCCGCAGATCGGCACCAACAGCAACAACAGCCTGACGCTGAACGTCTTCACCGATGCCAACGCCGACCCTAATTTGCTGAACGGCCTGAACATCTATGGCGATGCGGCAAACACTGCGGCCAACACCCATGTCGGCAAAATCACGATGAACATCAACGCTCCTGGCGGCATAGTTGGCAATGTTTACGCTACTAGGTACAGCAATATAACTGGCACTGGCACCTCCGCCACGCTGCTCCGCGACGTGGACATCAACCTGGTGTCGGCCGGCTCCATCCAGGGGCTCTCGGCCGGCAACCCGGGCGATAACATCACCAACACGGTGGCCGCCAACGCCGCCAGCGCCAACAAGTTCGCCGAGATCCGCGTTGGCCCGCAAGACCAGCCGGCCGGCTGGGACGAGGCCAGCCAGGGCACTTGGCCTTTGGGCAACTGGGAGCCCGGCCTGGCGGCCGACGGCTACCCCCGGCGCATCAACGTCGGCACCAACGGCATCAAGAACTTCACATCCATGGATGTCAAGGACCGCCTGATAATCGCCCAAGGCGGCAGTGTTCTGAACGGCGGCAGCGCCACTGCCGCCAACCACGGCACCACCTACCAGAACTTCGGCGACATCACCCTGCAAGACGAATCCGGACTGGGCATCACCGGTGCCAGCTCGGTCTTCTCCGGCGGCCAGCTGATAGTCAACGGCAAGGGCTACATCGCCACCCCCGGCGACCAGAACCAGGTGCTGATCACCGACACCAAC